>ERZ836939.16-NODE-16-length-222717-cov-14.108384_pt1 | contig 222717 bp, 201 predicted proteins | sample MGYA00519912_ERZ836939 | MGnify/ENA primary metagenome ERZ836939 (study PRJEB31850, sample SAMEA3708810) | human gut metagenome | biome: human gut; feature: human-associated habitat; material: faeces | place: China | collected 2014 ...
GAGCAGTAGACTCTTAATCTATTTGTCCAGGGTTCGAGTCCCTGAAGGCGCACTAAAAGCACTGTTTTTGCAGAGACTTGATACTGCGGGGACGGTGTTTTTTTGTGTCCTTTATGAAGTTTTATAGAATTTCATTATTTTCTGATATTATATTTAGTTTTCTCATGATTTCATACAATTTAAGTATTTATTCCCCAATAATTGAATTTGACTCTCGTGATTTTTTTGTCCACAAAGTTATCCACAAATCCACTTTTATAACTTATGCACAAAACGTCTGTTTGGCTCGAATCTTATGTAAATCAAAAAAGTTATCCACATTTTCCACACGAATGTGGATAACTTTGTGGATAACTTGATTTTACAGCCTTTTATCCACAATAAAATGTGGATAACTTTTTCCGTATTTTTCGTGATTTTGACCACTTTTTAAAATCTTTTGTGCACTTTTTTTCCGTGAATATTCTGAAAATTATATTTCTTATCCGAGAACTTTTACCCCGCCCTTTTGACGTACTTTTAATACCTGACAAGAACCATGTCCAAATACTTTGTCCATTCTTCTCTTATACTCTTCTACGAAATCATTTTCTACGAATGCCTGAATTGTTCCGGCAAATCCACCACCATGTACTCTGCACACGCCATGTTTTCCTAAAATTCTCTCACTTCCTGCGAGTGCAACAGAAACGGCCTGCTGATTTAAGTCATTTGTAGTATATACATTCTGAAGATATTTAAAAGAAGAGTTACCGGATTCTTTTACCAGTTCAAGAAATTCTTTGAAGTCTCCTGCTTTTAAAGAATCCACTTCTTTCTGTACTCTGGTTTCTTCTTCTATAAAATGAATCGCACGAAGCACCGGACGGTCTCCTAACAGACCACGCATTGCAGAAATCTGGTTATAAAATTCTTCTTCCGGAACTTCTCTTAAAAAATTCTTTTTAAAAAATTTCGCTACTTTTTTCATATCTGCCGGAATCTGTGCATAATCATCTGTCAAATCTGCATGAGATGCTTTTGTATCTACAATACATAAGCTGTACTGATAAGCTTCAAAATCAGATGGTACTTTTTCTACTACCGGCTCTTCCGGATTTTTAAAATCAATATGAATCATACCACCAACGGAACATGCCATCTGGTCCATCAGTCCGCATGGCTTGCCAAAGTATACATTTTCTGCAAACTGACCGGACTGTGCAATCACTACCGGGTCAATTTTTCCGTCATTAAACATACCGGAAAGAATGGTTCCCACGATTACTTCAAAAGCTGCTGAGGATGAAAGTCCTGCACCAATCAATACATCGCTGGTTACGTAAGCCTGAAATCCTTTTACTTCATAACCCTTTCCTTTTAAATCTGCGGTTACACCACGGATTAAAGCAGCAGTTGTTCCTTCTTCTTCATGTCTGGCTTCTAAATCATCAATCTCAACATCCACCATGTCATATCCTTCAGACATTACATGAATATTTTCATCTTTTGAAGCTCCTACTACTGCGAGTGCATCCAGATTGATAGAAGTTGCAAGTACCATTCCATGTTGATGGTCTGTATGGTTTCCACCTACTTCACTTCTTCCCGGAGCGCTATAGATTTCCACTTCGCCTTCTCCGAATGTTTCCTCATATTTTTTGATTGTCTCAATATAACGTTTTCTCTGATAGTCCAGTTTTTCCGCATCCACATATAAATCTAAGAGAACGCTGTCATATTTTCCCTGTTCCAGTTCTTCTACCAGTACTTTTGTGTTTTTCATCAAAAAGTTCCTCCTTAATCCTCTTTTTGCCATGTGTTATTATGTGTTTCCCTGTCCCTTATGCAAGTTCAGATAGATATTTCTGCGCACTGTAAACTGCATTTGCGCCATCTGAAACCGCTGTCACCACCTGGCGCAGTGCCTTTGTCCGGATATCTCCTGCTGCATAAATTCCCGCAACATTGGTTCTACAATCTTCCTCCGCTGCGATATAGCCTGCTTCGTCGAGTTGAATCAAGTTCTGAAATTCTTTGGTATTCGGAACTGCTCCAACTGCAACAAACACTCCATCTACCGAAAGCTCACGTTTTTCCTGAGTCTTCTGATTCTTTATCTGAAGTGTTTCTACCTCACTGTTTCCCTTTATCGCTTCTGCTACAGTATCCCACAAAATCTCAACATTTTCAAGTTTATCAAGGACTGACTGCAGAGATTTGGATGCTTTTAACGAATCTCTCCTGTGAATCATGTACACTTTTTTACAAATGCGTGAAAGGAAAATCACATCTTCCACTGCTGAATCTCCGCCTCCGATTACTGCTGTCACCCGCTCTCTGAAAAATGCACCGTCACAAGTTGCACAATAGGAAACACCCATTCCCTGAAATTCTTCTTCTCCAGGAATTTCAAGCAGCCTCGGGCTTGATCCTCCTGCAAGAATCACAGTCTTAGCAAGATATTCTCCCTTTCTCGTGATTACTTTTTTAAGCTTTCCATCTAACTGAATTTCCTGTACTTTATCTCTTACAAACGGAACTTCAAATTTATCTACGTGTTCCCGGAATTTTTCACCCAGCTCATATCCGCCGATTCCCGGCAGCCCCAGATAGTTATCCACCTCATAGGTTTTTACAATCTGTCCACCGCTTGCAAAATCTCTCTCAATCACCAGCACAGAAAACTCTGCACGCTTTGCATAAACCGCCGCACTCATTCCTGCCGGACCTGCTCCGATAATTACCATATCATAAATTTTTTCTTCCATACCTGTTATCTCTTCTTTCTTGAATTTATTCCTGTTCCGGAAGAGTATCACTGCCTGACATTGCAGAAGCCTCTACACTTTTTTCATCCTCTTCCGATAACATTTTCTCTTCCAGTCCTTCCGGACTGTTACTCAGCTCAATTTCACGCACCAATTTTAAATTTTTATCTACAAAAATCCGCACATAATCCCGTTTTTCTTCATCTGCATAAAGATAATAAGAAACTCCTTCTTCGTCCTCTTTTGTTTCATATTTTGCATCCGATAACGCTTCTTTCATACTTTCTTCATTCATTCCAAGCGTAATCCCTCTGTAAATCTGAATCGGCACTTTTGTCACATCAAAATCTCCATGCAGATTGGTAAGAAAACTATTTTTAATCGGAACTGCACTCTTAGAGTAATTATTCACAACACCATATAACGTCTGTCCGTCTTTTTCCAATGTTACATAGCCATGACGTCCTGCCTTTACCGAAGTATCGGAACCTTCTTCATCGATTTTCCATCCGTTTTTGATAAATTCAGAAACCGGTGCCGGAAGCTGATAAAAATCTCCATCAAACTGCACGATAAAATCCAGTGGATTCTCTGAAAAAGCTTCTGGAGCCTGATAGTCACTCACTTCTTTTGGCACGTCTTTGCTGGTTTCTTCCGGTTCAGAATCCCTGTAATTTTTCAGCACTGCTTTTTCAAGGACTTCATCTTCAATGTCAAATACCAAATCCGCTTTCTTATAAATTCCATATTCATAGGTTACATAAACCCAGTCTTTTTCCTCATACTGGTCATCCGGGTCTCCATACGCATCTAAAACATCATCTAACGTGGATTCTCCCACTGTGATTTTTCCAGGCAGTTGATAAACCATATTATCCTTATCCGTATTTTCCAGTGTCACTCCCCCAACACTGCATGCGCCAAGCTGCTGTTTTTCTCCATCCAGATTCACAATATCCACAATCAGTTCTTTTTCCTCGTTCTTTAATGTCTCCCCCTCCAAAAACGAATCACCATCCAGCATTTCTTCCGACTCGGCACGCTCATAAGACCATCCAGTCTCCTTCCAATCATCCAGTGCCTGCGGCAAATGAAAAACCGTATCATTTATTGCAAATTCAAAATCATATAAGTTTTTCGACAGTTTTACATCATAGTTCTTCTCTTCTTCTGGCGTGTCTTCCGTTTCGTCCCGTGATGTTTCTTCTCCCTTTCCGGTCTGTGGTTTTTCCTGTGTGTTCTGGCATCCTCCAAGTATCATTCCCACTGCCAGAAATAAAACCAGCATCTTCTTTTTCACCTTGCATTTCCTCCCTTATTTTAGAGTTCACTTCTTCATTAGCTTATCACAAGTCTCTGCCTTTTTCCAGCAGAGGCTTTTTCCAATTTTTCTGTATTTGGTAAAGCGGACATTCGCAATCCGCTTCGCTACTTGCTCATGAACGCAGTCGCTTCGCGATCTGCGCACTTGAAGCGGTGGAATGCTTATCTGCATTCATACTCTTTCATTTTTTTCATAAACTAATAAAGAATTCTCAAGCTTTAAGAGGACAGTTCTTTGAAAAATTTCCTACATAACAAATATCGAATCTTGATTTTCATTTTTTGCTTCTTTCTTGTTTTTTCTATCATCTTTTTGAAAAAAATCGAACCCACTCTGAAAAACAAACAGTTTGAACACTTTACCGATTCTATTTTTACTTCCGAACTTTCTTCTAATACTTTAAATCTGCATTATACGCTTGCACATCCCGAGAAATTTGGAATCAAGGATTATAAAATCAGTCTTGGCTCAATGAACGAAAAAGCTCATTCTAATTCATTTTCTAAATTAAAATCCAATCAAAAACGCCTGAAAAACTTTCACTACCAAAAACTTTCCAAAGAAAACCAGCTGACTTATGATATTCTCTCTCTGGAATTTTCCACGCAGCTTTCCGGTGAAAACTTTTTCTGGCTTCAAGAACCCTTAAGTCCTCATCTCGGAATTTCTTCCCAGCTTCCGATTCTGCTTGCCGAATACACCTTCCGCACAGGAAACGATATCAAAGACTATTTTTCTCTGCTCTCCTGCCTCCCCGACTATTATAACGAACTGGCAGAATTTGAATCTCAAAAAGCGAAACATGGACTCTTTATGAGTGATGCTTCTTTGGAGCGCCTGCTTACACAGTGTCAGACCATGCTCTCCTCGGATTATCTTGCTTCTGCTTTTAAAGATAAGATTAATTCACTTCAAAATGCTGATACACTTACCAAAAAACAGGCAGATTCCTATCTAAGCCTCCATGAAAAATTAATCCATACCTGCGTGATTCCTTCCTATCAATCACTTTCAGAAAAGCTTTCTGCTCTAAAAGGCAGTGGAAAAAATAACAGAGGACTTGCCGGTTTTCCAGATGGTACTGCCTATTATCACTATCTGATTCAAAGTCAGGTCGGAGATTTTCGCAGTACCAACGAAATCGAAGAACGGCTTTTTACCCAGCTTGCCCTTGATTACCGCCAGATGCAGACTCTGCTCTCCCAAAATCCATCCCTTGCACAAAATCTTTCTGTTTTTTCTCTTTCTGCTACACCAGAAGAAATGCTTTCCTATCTAAACAAAGCCATGCAGACGGATTTTCCTGATTTAGACAGTCCCAAGTACGAAGTGAAATATGTTCCCACCTCAATGGAAGAATTTTCCAGCCCCGCTTTTTATCTGACTCCACCTGCGGATACCTTAAGTCCAAATACCATTTATATCAATCGAAGTTCACAGGTAAATCCTGCCGAACTCTTTACCACACTTGCCCATGAAGGCTTTCCGGGACACCTCTATCAAACTTTATATTATGGAAATCAAAATCCTGCTCCTATCCGAAATCTACTCGGATGCAGTGGCTATATTGAAGGCTGGGCGACTTATGTCGAATCCATTTCCTACGGCTATGCCGCCTCCTATTTTAAAGTCGAACCAGAACTTTTACAGCTTTTATGGCAAAACCGCTCCATCAGTCTCTGCCTGTATTCTCTACTCGATATTAAAATCCATGAATACGGCTGGACCTTAGCTCAGGTTACACAGTCTTTGCATGGATTCGGCATTGCTTCTGATGATACCTGCAAGGAAATTTACCAATACATCATTGAAAATCCTGCCAATTATTTAAAATACTATCTGGGATATCTGAATTTTATGGATTTAAGAGACTTGGCTGAAAAAAAAGCCGGTGATAAATTTGATAAAAAAGAATTTCACCGATTTGTATTAGAAACTGGACCTGCTCCGTTTCCGGTTATAGAAAAGTATGTACTGGAAAACTATTAAAAAGCAAAAAAAGATTGGGTGTACAAAATTTCTGTACACTCAATCTTTTTTATAAGAATCAAAAAACGTTCTCAAATTCAGTAAAGATTTCACAAGAATCTTCTGCTGCCCTTCATCCAGACCTTCCACCAGTGCTTTTACCATTCCATCATGAAACTCCCGATGATGCTGATACGCCCGTTTTCCTTTTTCAGTCAGGAAAATCAACACGACTCTTCTGTCCTCTTCACTTCTGACTCTGCTTACATAACCTTTTTTTACCAGATTATTAATCGCAATTGTAAGCGTTCCAACTGTAACGGACATCAGCTTTGCCACAGTTGACATATTTTTCGGTTCTCCTGTTCCAATTGCCTCAATGATATGCATATCATTCACGGATATATTTTTAAATTCAGCGGTAATCAGGGCTTTTTCTTCGATATCCATAATCTCCTGAAATAAATTCACAAGAATATCATGAAATACATCATAACGCTCCATTTTTTACCACCCCCAAATCTTTTTCTTAATTAATTCTTCTACTTAATATAATAACTGATTTGGGTTGTAAAAACAACGTAAATTTACACAACCAGAATATTTTTACATCCGGAAAAGCTTTCCGGTGGTTTTCTGTCAGTCAACACATCCGCTTCTTCTAAATTTGCAAAGGTCACGGAACTGACATTTCCAAATTTTGAGTAATCTGCAAGCACATAAGCAATTCTCGCCTGATGCAGTGCGGTCTGTTTTACCATTGCTTCACTGTAATCCGGAGTGCTGAACCCTGCCCTTAAGCTGATTCCATTTACACCAAAAAAGGCTTTTGAAAAATGCAGTCTCTGAATATTTAAGATTGCCTGATTTCCTACCACAGCTTCGGTTGTCCCTTTTAATTCTCCGCCAATCAGATGAACTTTGAATCCCTCTGCTGCCAGACGCTGTGCATGACTGACAGCATTGGTCACAAACACTGCGCTCTTTTCTGTGATGTATTCAATCATTCGTCCTGTTGTTGTTCCGGCATCTAAGTAAACAAACTCATTTGGTGAAATCAAAGATGCTGCATACTGCGCAATCCGGCTTTTTTCTTCTTTATTTACACCTGATTTCTGAGCCACAGAGGGCTCAACGGTTGTAAATCCGGAATCCACTGCAACTGCTCCCCCAAATACTTTTACCAGTTTTCCGGCTTTATCCAGTGCAGTTAAATCCCTTCTTATTGTTGATTCTGAAATTCCAAGTAACTCTTTTAATTCTGTAACGGTAATACTGTTTTTCTCATTCAGACATTTCAGTATTACTTCATAACGTTTCTCCGTCAGCATAATTTCCTCTCTTATATTCTTCAACATTTGTCTCAAGAATGATTTTTCGAATCGGAAGGATGCTTCCCGGTGATACAGACAGTTCATCTACACCCATAGCCAGAAAATCTTTTGTCAAAGAGGTATCTGCTCCAAGTTCTCCACAGATTCCTGCCCAGATTCCTGCTTTGTGTGCATTTTCCACAGTCATCTTAATCATAGAAAGCACAGCTGGATGATGTGCATTATAAAACAGATCCAATTTCGGATTCTGACGGTCAATTGCAAGTGTATACTGTGTTAAATCGTTTGTTCCAATACTAAAGAAATCGACTTCTTTTGCAAGCTCCCCGCTCACCATAACGGCTGCTGGTGTCTCAATCATAATTCCCTGCTGTGGATTTCCAAATTCAATTTCTTCTGCTGTTAGTTCTGCTTTTACTTCTTCTACGATTTCTTTAATTCGTTTTACTTCCCAAAGACTTGTAATCATCGGGTACATAATCGCAAGATTTCCATACACACTTGCACGAAACAGCGCACGAAGCTGTGTCTTGAAAATTTCGGTCTGTGTCAGGCAGATACGGATTGCACGATATCCCAGTGCCGGATTTTCTTCCTTTTCCATTTTGAAATAATCACACTGTTTATCCGCACCGATATCTAACGTACGGATAATCACACGTTTTCCTGCCATTGTCTCAACTGCAGTCTTATAAATCTTAAACTGTTCTTCTTCGGTCGGATAATCTTCTTTTTCCAGATAAATAAATTCACTTCTGAAAAGTCCGATTCCACCTGCATCATTCTGTACGACAGTTGCTAAATCTTTTATATTTCCAATATTAGCATACAGCATGATTTTCTTTCCATCAAGTGTAATATTTTCTTTTCCTTTGAGCTGTAAAAGCAGTTCTTTCTTTTCTAACTCTTCTCTCTGGCGTTCTTTTAATTCTGCAAATGTCTCTTCATCCGGCTCTACATAGATTTTTCCATTTACTCCGTCTACTACTGCAAATTTTCCGTCGACACGTTCATCCAGAGGCATCTCTGTTCCAATTAAAGCCGGAATTGCCATGGTTCTTGCAAGAATTGCGGTATGCGAATTAACCGAACCATGCACGGTTACAAAAGAAAGCACTTTATCTTTTTCTAACTGTACGGTTTCTGACGGTGCAAGGTCATCTGCCACAATAATTACCGGTTCATCCGTCACTACTTTGCCTTTTTCTCCGCCTGCAAGCAGGGAAAGGATTCTCTCAGAAATATCTTTTACGTCTGCAGCACGTTCTTTCATGTAGTCGTCATCCATGGACGAAAACATGGTAGAAAAATTATCGCTTGTCGATGCAACCGCATATTCGGCATTGACTTTCTGAGTACGGATAATATTTTCAATGGACTCATTATAGTCATCATCCTCAAGCATCATCTGGTGTACTTCAAAGATAGCAGCATTTGCTTCACCGACTTCTTTTAATGCTTTTTCATATAAACCACGAAGCTGATCCAATGCCTTCTCTTTTGCTTCGTTATAACGTGCCCACTCTTTTTCACTGTCTTCTGTACGTACACGTTTTACCTGCTGCTCGCTCTTCTGATATACACAGATTTTTCCAATTGCAATTCCACTAAATACACTTTTTCCACTATAAATCTGCATCGCTAACTTCCCCTTTCTTCCTTTAAAAAAACAGGGGTCAAAACTAATTTGACCCCGGCTTTATTTCATGTTCTGCTTTTTTCTTACAGGTTTTCTTTCACGAATGCGCTGATTGCTTCATAAGCTGCATCTTCATCTTCCCCTTCAAAAGTAAAGGTAACTTCATTTCCCTGTTTTACAGCGAGTCCCATAATTCCGAAGATTCGTTTGCAGTCTCCTGCTTTTCCGTCTTTGTTTAATTTAATTGTGCTTGCAAACTCTTTTGCAGCTTTTACAAGTTCTCCTGCCGGACGAGCGTGAATTCCTTCTGGATCTGTGATTGTGTACTTAAATTCTTTCATGGTAAATTCTCCTTTTCTTGTTTTAATTTTATTTTCTTGCTTTTTATTTTCTTAATTTTAATTTTTTCTTATTCTTCTACTTTTTTCTTTAAAATTCCAAGCAGTACAGTGGAAACAATTGTTCCAACTACCAGTGCCGCCAGGTACATCCACGGATTTCCGACTACAGGGAATACAAAGATTCCACCATGTGGTGCCATTAAAGTGCAGTTGAATAACATACTTAAAGAACCTGCGATTCCGGAACCGATAACACATGCCGGAAGTACATGAAGCGGGTCAGATGCTGCAAATGGAATTGCACCTTCTGTGATAAATGCCAGTCCCATGATAAAGTTTGTAGGACCTGCATCTCTTTCTTCTTTTGTAAATTTGTTTTTAAATAATAAAGTTGCAAGTGCGATTGCACATGGAGGAGTCATACCTCCAATCATAACTGCTGCCATGACATCGTAGTTACCGGAAGCAATTGCTGCAGTGCCAAATACATAAGAAGCTTTATTAAATGGACCACCCATATCAATCGCCATCATACCGCCTAAGATAAATCCTAAAATAATCTTACTAGAGCCGCCCATGCTTGTCAAACCATTATTTAATGCAGTATTAATTGCCCCCATAATCGGTTCTACTGCGAAATTCATTAATAATCCCATAACCAGAATTCCGACTACCGGATAAATCAGAACCGGTGCAATTTTCTCAATTGCCTGTGGAAGTTTGTCACATAATTTTCTAAGTAATACAATGATGTATCCTGCTGCAAAACCTGCTACTAAAGCACCAAGGAAACCAGATTTTCCCTGAGAAGCAATCATACCACCGACAAAACCAACTGCAAGTGCCGGTCTGTCACCGATTGCCATTGCGATAAATCCTGCAAGTACCGGCAGCATAAATGCGAATGCTGTACCACCGATTCCTTTAAGCATCGCTGCAACCGGAGTAATTGTACCAAAGTTTGCTCTCTGGTCAACCGGAAGAGAATTCATATCTACACTTAAACCATCAATTAAGAATGCAAGTGCGATTAAGATACCACCACCGACTACGAATGGAAGCATGTGGGAAACACCGTTCATAAGCTGTGTATAAATCTGATGTCCAACTCCTCCGCTTCCCTTTGACTGACTGGATTTTTGTACTGCACCCTTTGCCTGATAAATCGGTGCATCTCCTGCCATCGCACGTTCAACGAGCTGGTCTGCCTTGCTGATTCCGTCAGATACCTGACATTCAATTAATTTCTTTCCATCGAAACGATCCATCGGAACTTGTGCATCGGCTGCAACGATAATGCAGTCTGCTTCTTCAATTTCTGCTGCTGTCAGCACGTTTTTTGCTCCACCGGAACCTCTGGTTTCTACTTTAATAAAGCATCCTTTGGCTCTTGCTGCTTTTTCAAGTCCCTCTGCTGCCATGTAAGTATGAGCAATACCGGTCGGACAAGAGGTAACTGCAAGAATTTTTACTTTGGAATCTTCTTTTGCTCCTGTATCTTCAAGACGTTCATCAATGTCTGGTTTTTCATCATCGGCTTTGTCAATGATTTTCAAAAATTCTTCTACACTTTTTGCATTTCTCAGTCCATTTGAGAAATCTTCATCCATCATAAGTACAGATAACTTACTTAATACATCCAAATGTACATTATCTTTTGTATTTGGTGCTGCAATCAGAAACAGCAGGGTAACCGGCTCTCCGTCTAATGCATCGAAATCAACACCATCTTTGATTACCATTGCCGCGAGACCAGGTTTTGTTACGGCATCACATTTTCCATGAGGAATTGCAATTCCTTCTCCTATTCCTGTTGTACTTTCTTCTTCTCTTGCATAAACCTGACGTCTGTAAGCTTCTTCGTCATTAATTTTTCCGCTCTTTACCATGAGGGCAACTGCTGTATCCAATGCCTCTTGCTTCGTTTTTGGCGAACAGTCAAGCGAAATACTTCTTGCATCGAGTAAATCTGTAATTCTCATACCTTTACTTCTCCCTCTCTTTCCTTATTGTTCTTTATATTCTTTTGATGTTACCTGCTCATACACAGCCTGAACCTCTTCCCTGCTTGCCAGATATTCGGAAAATGCACTTGCACTTCCGGCTGCGATTCCTGTATGGAATGCATGTCTGTAATCGTGTTTTTCAAGCCAGCCTGCAAGGAACCCTGCCACCATCGAATCTCCTGCACCGACACCGTTTACCAGTGTTCCCTTTGGTGCTTCGGCAAGATAAATACTTCCGTCTTCTGCAACGAGGGCTGCACCCTCTCCTGCCATAGAAATCAACACATTTCTTGCTCCTTTTTCCTGGAGTTTCTTCGCATAAGGAATGACGGATTCTCTCGTCTTTAATTCCACTCCAAAGATTTCTCCAAGCTCATGATTGTTTGGTTTAATCAAAAATGGATGATGTTCTAATACATTTAAAAGTAAATCTTTTGTAGCGTCCACTGCAATCAGAATGTTTTTCTTCTCCAGACGCTTCATGATGTTTTTGTAAATATCATCCGGTAAACTGGATGGGATGCTTCCTGCTAAAACCAGCACATCGCCTTCTTTTAATTTGTCTAGTATCTGAAGCAGTTCTTCGCGTTTTTCTTTGCTGATTTTTGGTCCTTGACCATTAATTTCTGTTCCCTCAATATTTTTCAGTTTCAGGTTGATTCTTGAAATTCCATCTTCGATTGAAATGAAATCTGCCTTTACGCCAATCTCTTCGACTCTGCGCTGAATCTCTTCTCCGGTAAATCCTGCCATAAATCCAAGTGCTGTATTATCGATTCCCAGATTTTTCAAAACAATCGAAACGTTAATTCCTTTTCCTCCAGGTAATAAGAGTTCCGAATCGGTACGGTTCGTTTTTCCAAGTTCAAACCCATTCACAGAAACAATATAGTCAAGGGATGGATTAAATGTAACTGTGTAAATCATGTTTTCCCTCCTGCTCTGTTCTTTCTCTGTTCTGTTCTTTCTTGTTCTCTCTTGCTATGACTGTATTATACAATCATTTTCATTCAAAATCAATCAAAATCAACCATTATTAATATACGAAAATCATGGACGGTTTTGGTGCATTTTGCACAAGTATGACGTTTTACGCTGATTTTGCCTCTGATTTCAATCAAAAAAAGTCCTTTAAATGAGTTTTCTCATCTAAAGGACTTTCAATCATGACTGTTTTTAATTATTTAATCATTTCGCCGAAGCATTCTTTACCTGGGCAAAGAGCATTTGCTTCATCTGTATCGATATGTGCAGCTGTTGCATAGCTTGCGCTTACACGAACTACAACATCACCGAATGTTAAAGAACGACCGTTTGGAGACTGGATATCCAGTTTTACGATGTCTTTATCTTTTACTCCTGCTGCTTCTGCATCTTCCGGAGTCATATGTACGTGACGTTTTGCAGCAATTACACCTTCTGTCAGTTCTACTTCACCAGCAGGACCTACCAGCTTACAGGCACCTGAACCAGCAATATCACCGGATTCACGAATTGGAGCTGTAACACCGATTGCTCTTGCATCTGTTAAAGATACTTCAACCTGTGTATCTTTTCTTACAGGTCCTAATACAGACATTTTTAAAGAACTTTTTGGTCCGATTACCTGTACTTTTTCTTCACATGCGAACTGTCCCGGCTGGCTCAGCATTTTTTTCACTGTCAGCTCATGACCTTTTCCGAAAAGGATTTCCAGATGTTCCTGTGATAAATGTAAATGTCTTGCAGATGTTTCAACTAATACTTTCATTTTAAATTCCTCCACAATAATTGAATTTTAAACATTCTTTATTCTTTTATTATATCGCTTTTCAAGGTCTTGTCAACTTCTCGGACAGGATTTCTTCGGGCGGTTTTTGCATTTTTCATCATACATCTTTTGCTTTCTCCGGAAGCCTGCCCTTTAGATACTCAAATTCATCCAAAATGCTTCGTGTCAGTGCATCTTCGGCAAATTCTTTCTCTGGCCGGTAAATCCGTAAGAGCCCGGAAAGCCGTTTTTCCAGTTCTTCTTTGTCTTTTACCCCTTTAAAATAATGAATTCTTCGTTCGCATTCTTCTTTATTTTTCCAGGGAGCGTCCGGTGTCTTTTCATCCCACTCACATTCCGCAAGATGATAATCTTTTTTCTCTTCTTCCAGATTCATCTTTTCCATCGCCGGACGGTACATTCGATAAATCCCATTGCAAATTCCCTCCAACACTACGATTACCACTCCAACACCTGCTGCCGGCACAACCATCAGGGCTGCTGCAAAAAACACCGAAAGGACAATCCCCCATACACTGATTCCTCTTCCCTGAAGATAGAAAAAAATATGGATGATTGCCCCGATTGTAATTCCTACCGAACCGATTGCACATAGAATCGTAACAATTGGTCTTGAAATCTTTAAAAATAATTCAAAGATTCTTGAAATCCAAAATAAACAAAACAGGAAAGGTGCTAAAATCACCTTGCCTGTTACAATTAAAAAACGCCTAATTACGTTCTCCTCCTTCTTTCCAGATATCTGTAAAGAAACAACTATGATTTCCGGTGTGGCAGGCAGCACCTGTCTGAATCACGGTAACTAAAAGAGTGTCATCATCGCAGTCTGATTTGATATCTACGACTTTTTGCAGATGACCTGAAGTTGCACCTTTATTCCAGAGTTCCTGTCTGGAACGGCTATAAAACCAGGTATATCCTGTCTCAAATGTCTTTTTTAAGCTTTCTTTATTCATGTAGGCAAGCATTAAAACTTCTCCTGTTCCCTCTTCCTGCACAATTGCCGGAATCAACTCTCCTTTTACAAAATAACGGTCAAAATCCATCTCTATCTCCTTACCGGAATTTCGCATTCCTTTAAATGTTCTTTTACTTCTTCGACAGTCAGCTCTTTAAAGTGAAACAGGGAAGCTGCAAGTGCCGCATCTGCACCGCTCTTTTCAAACACTTCCGAAAAATGTTCCAGTTTTCCACATCCGCCACTTGCAATGACCGGAATACTGACCACATTACAGACGGCATTGCAAAGTTCCAGGTCAAATCCTTCTTTGCATCCATCCGTATCCATTGAAGTCAGAAGGATTTCTCCTGCACCAAGTTCCTGACATTTTTTTGCCCATTCTACGGCATTTAATCCGGTATCAATTCTTCCGCCGTTTACCACAACTTTAAATGTGCCAGTTTCATCTCGTTTGGCATCAATTGCGACAACCACACACTGACTTCCAAAGATTTCCGCTGCTTCACGAATTAGCTCCGGTCGTCTGACTGCTGCTGAATTGACCGAGACTTTATCCGCACCAGCTCTTAAAATCTCACGAAAATCATCTACTGTACGGATTCCTCCGCCTACTGTCAGAGGAACAAAAACATGTTTTGCCGTTCTTCTGACGACATCAACCATTGTTCCTCTTCCTTCATGGGTCGCCGTGATATCCAGAAAACAGATTTCGTCTGCCCCCTGTTTGTCATACTCAATGGCACACTCCACCGGGTCTCCGACTTCTTTGATTCCAACAAAATTGACACCTTTTACCACTTTTCCGTCACGGACATCCAGACACGGAATAATTCGTTTTGCTAACATGTCTGCACACCCGCCTTTCGCACTGCTTCTTCTAAGTTTAATGCTCCTGTGTAAAGTGCTTTTCCGCAGATGCATCCATACAGATTCAACTCCAGGCAATCTTCAATATCTTTGATGGAACTGACTCCTCCACTTGCAATGATGTTGCAGGATACGGTCTCATTTAAACGTCCAAGCTGTTCGGTATTAACTCCGGTTAAAGTTCCATCTCTTGAAATATCGGTAAAAATAATAGTCTTTACGCCTGCGTCTTCCATCGCAAGTCCCAAATCCAGATAGCTGATATCGCTTTTTTCCAGCCAGCCTTCTGTTGCAACCATTCCATTTTTTGCATCAATTCCAACCGCAATGTGCTCTTTAAATTCTTTTACGGCCTCTTTTACAAGCTCCGGATTTTTTACTGCGACAGAACCAAGAATCACCCTCTCAATTCCGCGTTCCAGATAATATTCAATTGTTTTCATGTCACGGATTCCTCCGCCCACTTCTACTTTTAATCCGGATTCCTTTGCCACACGTTCAAAAATTTCCTGATTGACTGGTTTTCTTTCCTTTGCGCCGTCAAGGTCTACCATATGAATCCAGGAGGCATTTGCAGCTTTAAAAGATTTTGCAGTCTCATAAGGGCTTTCGGCAACCTGATGAGCAGTTGCATAATCTCCCTTTACCAGACGTACGCATTGTTTATCTTTAATATCAATTGCCGGTAATATAATCATCGCTCTTCCTCCTGTGTTTTCGCTAAATCAGCAAATTTTTCCAGTAATCCCAGTCCCACCGAACCGCTTTTTTCCGGATGGAACTGCGCTCCATATACAAATCCCTTATGCACAAGTGCCGGAATTTTTTCATTGTAAATCGTATAGCAGGAAATATTTTCGTCTTTTGTTTCTGCACGGAAGGAGTGGACAAAATACACATAAGAATCTTCTTTTAGTCCTTCCGTAATCTTGCATGGATTTAATACGGTCAGATTATTCCATCCCATGTGAGGAATTTTTAATCCGCCTCCATCAATTGGAACGACACTGCCTTCTAAGAGTCCAAGCCCTTTTGTTTCTTTAAACTCATAGCTTGTCTCAAATAACATCTGCATGCCTAAACAGATTCCAAGCAGCGGTTTTCTTTGTGCTTCTTCACAGATAACTTTATCAAGTCCTTTTTCTTTTAACATGCGCATGGCATCCGGAAATGCTCCGACTCCCGGAAGAATCATTGCATCAGCCTTACGGATTTCCTGCGCATCCTCTGTTATTGTACTTTCTTTTTGCAAAAAATCCAATGCATTTTTTACACTAAACAGATTTCCTGCCCCATAATCAATAATTGCTATCATGCCAGCATCCCCTTTGAAGATAAGATTTGTCCGCCATTTGGCTTTACTGCTTCTTTTAATGCATGTGCCACTGCCTTAAATAATGCCTCTATGATGTGATGGTCATTTTCGCCGTACAAACATTTCAAATGCAGTGTAATTCCGCCGTTAAATGCAAATGCCCGGAAAAATTCTTTTACCATACAGCAGTCCAATGTTCCTACACTTTGATTGGTAAACTCTGCGTCAAATACCAGAAATGGACGTCCACTGATATCCAGGGAACAAAAACCAAGTGCCTCATCCATTGGAATATAAAAACTTCCGTACCGGCAGATACTTCCCTTATCACCAACTGCTTCCGCAAATGCCTGTCCCAGCACAATTCCCAAATCTTCAATACTGTGATGACAGTCTACTTCCAAATCGCCTTTCATCTTAAGGTCTAAATCAAACCCCGCATGAACACAAAATGCACTCAGCATATGGTCAAAAAATCCAACTCCGCAAGTTCCGTTATACGTTCCGCTTCCATCTAAATTCAGAGTCAGATTGATGTCTGTTTCTTTTGTGGTTCTTATAATCTGCTTTTCTCTCATATCCGCCTCCTACTGAATCAGTTCCCAAAGTGCTTCCATCACTTCTTTATTTTCTGCTTTTGTTCCTGCGGTTACTCGAAGATAGCCATTCATAAATCGAATCGAAATGCCTCTTTGCTTTAATGCTTCAAACACTTCTTTTGCACGTTTTACCTTCATAAAAATAAAGTTTGTACTCGTCTCGTAGACGGTTTCGATTTCTGTTTTTTTATCTTCCATCGCTTTCACCGCCTGATATAACTCGTCTCTGGATGCCTTTAAAGCATCAATGCAGGAAGCCAGATATTCCGGGTGAGAAAATAATACGCATCCGATTGCCTGTGTCACGGAATTGACATTATACGGTGCTTTGATTGCATGTAAAATTCCTGTCAGCTTTTCGTTGGTAACTGCAATTCCAAGGCGGATTGCTGCCATTCCAAATGCCTTCGAACAGGTCTTTAAAACAATTAAATTATCATAATTTTCTACTTCGTTTAAGACGGAATTATTTTCGTTTTCAAATTCCATATAAGCTTCATCCACAATCACCAGCGCATCTGTACCCTCGATAATTTTTATGATATCATCACGTCCGATTCCAAGAGAAGTCGGATTACACGGATTGGAGAAAATCAGCAATTTTGCATTTTTCTCTTTTGCACGCTGTAAAATCTCTTCTGCAGAAGTCTTCATGCTGTTTTCTTTTTGAAGGGATTCTACTTTGATTTTGTGAAACGGTGCGTAAAACCAGTACATGGAAAAATCCGGTACTGCGACAAGCATCGTATCACCCTCGTCCAAAAAATACGGTACTACCAGAGAAATTAATTCATCCGAACCATTTCCGGCAGTTAAAAGTTTCGGGTCTACATGATAATATGCACCTGCTTTTTCACATAATTTTCTTGCGTACGGATCAGGATAACGGTTAAATGCAACATTAGAAATCGCATTTAAAATTTCCTGCCTGATGTTTTCCGGTACTTCACAGAAACTCTCATTTGCATCAAGATGGATCCGAAAATCCTCCGTTACAGGGTCATAAGGATTTAAGTCTTTTAATTTTTCCGGTAATACATACGTCATTTTCTAGGCCTCCTTTGCTCTTTTTTTAATATCTTTTTCGATTTTATCGATTAATTCTTCGATTTCTTTTTTTCTAAGCTTCATGCTTGCGATGTTAACAATCAGTCTGGCACTGACCGGACACACCTCTTCTTTTACAACAAGCCCATTTTCTTTTAAAGTTGTACCGGTTTCCACAATATCTACAATTGCATCTGCAAGTCCAAGTACCGGTGCAAGTTCTACGGATCCTTCAATTTTTACAACATCTACATCCATGTTTTTTTGTTCAAAATAATTTTTTGCGACATTGACATATTTACTTGCAATCGTTAAAGTTCGATAGCCTTCATATAAGTCTTTCTCTTTTAAGGTTGCAACAGCAAAACGACATTTTCCAAATCCTAAATCTGCCACTTCATAAAATGTTCCGCCTTTTTCCATGATGGTATCTTTTCCGACTACACCCATGTCACAGACACCACTTTCTACATAAGTAACAACATCGGCCGCCTTCGCAAGCACGACTTCGATTTCACCATTTCCAATTGGCATGATTAATTTTCTGCCTTTTTTTCTGGCATTGGTACAGTCATATCCTAAACGTTCTAAAAGTTCTACTGTTTTATTTTCTAAACGCCCCTTTGTAAGCGCAATTCTAATTGGTTTCATCTTTCATTGCCTCCCAGTGAGTAGCTATACTTCCTATTTTTTCTTCGTTAAACAAACGGTAATATCATCTCCCACCAGATGCACTTTCGGTATTCCTCTCATTTTTGCATAATCAAATGCTTCTTCCATTGTATCAAAAACGCAGTTTTCCGTCAGCATGCCCTGGTCTTCCAGTTCTCTGCGATGATGGACTGCTTTTGCCAAAAACTTCGTATCCGGTGCAAATACCAGCACTTCCGGTATATTTTCCTCTACCGTTTTTACTTTCTGGCTTGCCAAATCTACATTGATTCCAAATCCGACAGAACATTCTTCCACTCCAAAATCATGCAGAAGCTGGTCGTAACGACCGCCTGAAAGCACCTGCTCTCCAATTCCGTGGAAATAACCGCGGAAGATAATTCCGGTATAATATTCTGCCAGGTTAACAAGTCCCAAATCGATGATTACTCTATCACCAAGTCCCAGTGCCTGCAAGTATTCATAAATTCCCTTTAAGTAATCCAGACTTTCTTTTGCGCCATTTTCATCAAATAGTTCATACGCCTTTTCAAATACTTCTGCACCGCCAAATAATCTTGGCAGCTTCAAAAGTGCCTGCGCTGCTTTGCTGTCTTTGTATTTTCCAAGCATATCTGTAAGCGAAGCATAGTTTTTCTGTTCAATCTGATAACGGATTTCTTCTTTGGTGTCTTCATCCACATCCAGGCTGTTCATAATCGCCTTAAAGTAACCGATATGACATAATTCCAGACGGTATTTTCCATTTCCGATGGTACTTAAACATCTTGCTGCAAGTTCAACCACTTCAAGGTCACTTCTTAATTTTTCTCCGCCAATCAGTTCAATTCCCACCTGATTGATTTCTGTACTCTTTCCTTTTAACTCCGGAAACATACGGTAAATATTGTGGTTATAAAATAAACGAAGCGGCATCGGCATTCCTTTTAATCTGGTTGCCGTCAATCTGGCCACAGGTACGGTACAATCCGGACAGAGTACCATCAGTCTTCCTTTATGGTCTGTCAGTTTATACATACTTTCCTTTGGCAGATATTTCGCCGCTGATTTTCCAAATACATCATAAAATTCAAGTGCGGGTGTCATAACCCTCCGATACCCCTGGGCTGTAAACAAGTCCTTCAGGGTCTTTGTTACCTGTGAACGCTGTTCACATTCACCGAAAAGTAAATCTTTTGTTCCATCTGGTGTTATCTTATCATAATATCTCATTTTTCTTTTTCGACCCTTGCCTTTCTATGTATTTTCAAACGATTAAAACCGTGGGTTCTCTCGCTCACTCCATTATAATATCCATTTTTCATATTTTAACGTGCTACCATAGTAACATCTAAATTTGGGGTTGTCAACCTTTTTCACCCCATGTAGCCTGCAAGCCATACGCTTGCAGCAATTCCCACCGCAGAAGCAAGAAATGCGCCTGCTATCGTGTATCTCGTATCCTTTATTTTTGCTGCCATAAAGTACACCGACACTGTGTAGAAAATTGTTTCCGTACACGACATCATAATAGAAGCAATTTTTCCGTTTCGAGAATCCGTTCCAAATTCCCGAAAAACATCAAGTAAAAGCCCTGTTGCCGCACTTGAAGAAAACATCCGCACAATTGTAAGCGGTACTAAAGCCGACGGAAATCCAAACGGCTCTGTCACCTTTCCGAGCACTTCTCCAAGCATGGTCAAAAATCCTGAAGCACGCAGGACTCCTACTGCCACCATAAGCCCGATTAATGTTGGAAGAATCTGAATGACTGTCTCTAAGCCCTCTTTTGCGCCCTTTACAAATTCCTCATAGATGTCACATTTCATTAATACACCGAAACCGACAACGTAAAATAAAATCAGTGGAATTATCATTTCTGAAAAAAACAGCAGAACTCTCATCTTATCCCTGTACACCCCATTTTTATTCTTTCTTTCATTATACTCTGCATCAGCCTTAAAAATCCCACCCTCTTTCATTTTAGCATTTTTTATCTTTTTCTCCTGTTTTTGCTATTTATGAGTCAGTTTTCTATAGAATTTTCTTTTCTTTTTTATATAATTAAGAAATAAGAATTTAATTTAAAGCTCAGGAGGAAAACCATGTCTATCTCTGAAAAAATAAAAAATGAAATCGTACCTCAGTTTCTGTATAACGGTACATTTATTTATGAAGAACCATTTGGCTGTGGTCACATCAACAGTACGTTTGCCGTTTATTTCAGCCGTGAAACGAAACCACCTGTCCGCTACATCCTTCAGGCTATCAATACTTCTATTTTTAAAGACCCTTATGGATTGATGGAAAATATTGAAGGCGTTACTTCTCACTTAAGGAAAAAACTAATTGAGCAGGGAAAAGACCCAAGCCGTGGAACTCTTACTGTTATTCCTACAAAATCCGGCTCTTCCCTTTTTAAAGACAGCGAAGGGGTTTACTGGAGAAGCTATACTTTTATTGAAGATGCAACCTGCTATCAGACCGTTTCTTCTCCTGAAATCTTCAAAAATGCCGCAAAAGCGTTTGGACATTTTCAGAAACTGCTTGCCGACTATCCAGCTGACACCCTGCATGAAATCATCCCAAATTTCCATAACACTCCATCCCGCTATGAAGATTTTAAAGCGGCCATAAAAGCAGATAAAAAAGGTCGTGCAAAAAATGTACAGCAGGAAATCGAATTTTATCTGGAGCGTGAAACCGACGGAAAAACAGTAGTTGATGCCATCAATGCCGGAAAACTTCCACTTCGTGTAACCCATAATGATACAAAGCTGAACAACATTATGATGGACAATACCACAAACGAGGGAATCTGCGTCATTGATTTGGATACTGTAATGCCTGGTTCTGTTTTATACGATTTTGGTGACAGCATCCGTTTTGGCGCAAGCACTGCTGCCGAAGATGAAATTGATTTAACCAAAGTTTCCATGAGCTTAGAACTATTTGAAGCTTACACTGCCGGTTTTCTTTCTGAAGCAGGCGATTCTTTAACGAAAGAAGAAATTGAACTGATTCCATTTTCTGCAAAACTGATGACTCTCGAATGTGGACTTCGTTTCCTTACTGATTATTTAAATGGAGATACCTACTTTAAAATCCAAAGAGAACATCATAATCTTGACCGCACTCGCACTCAGATGATTCTGGTTGCTGACATGGAACGTAAAATGGATGATATGAAACAGATTGTCACAAAATACATCTAAATTTTCTCTGTTCAACTGAAATTTAAGGAGGAATTCTTTATGGAGCAGACAATTTCAATCGAAAAGATTTTAAAAGAACTTTATCATATATCCGGCTTCCGTATCAGTGTTTACGATACTTATTTTCAGGAAATTGCTGCTTTCCCGAAAGAACTCGGCTGTCTCTGTTCGCTGATACAGGAAAATCCGAAAGGTCGAAAACACTGCGTAGAACAGGATATCATGGCATTTCGTAAAGTACAGGATGAAAAACGGCTTCACATTTATAAATGCTACTTAGGGCTATATGAGGCAGTTGCCCCGCTTTATAGTTTCGGTACTTTAACCGGATATCTGATGATGGGTCAGACCATCAACAAAGGAAAAGAAGCCGCAAAAGAGACATTCAAAAAAGCGCTTCCTTATATGAAAAAAGATGACTATGAATTGTTGCAGGATACGATTGCCCAGATTCCGGTCAGTGACCGTCAGACAATCGACTCCCTTGTTACAATCATGGAAATCTGCGCTCAGTATATTACTCTGACAAACCGTATGCAGTTAACGAAAAAAGAGCTGGTTTCAGAAGTCCACAGCTACATTGAAGAACGCTATGGACAGCATATCACCATTGATAACCTCTGCTCCCAGTTCTTCTGCAGTCGTTCCTCTCTCACCAGAAAATTCAAAGAAACTTACGGAATTTCCATTCATACTCATATCAGTCAGGTTCGGCTGAAAAACAGCCGTCGCTTATTGGAATCTTCTGATTTGAGTATCGGAGAAATTGCATTTCACTGTGGTTATAATGACCAGAACTATTTTACACGTGCTTTTTATAAAGCACAAAAAATGACCCCAAGGGATTATCGAAAAAAATTCCGCCAGAGTCGTTTATAAGTTAAAAAGTCCGTTATCACCTAAATATAAATAGTGATAACGGACTTTTTTTATTATTCAGCTGTTTCGGTTGCTTCTGTATCAGCATTTTCACCTGCATCTGAATTTTCATCTGCCTGTGTGCTGTCAGAGGATTCCTCTGTATTTTCTGTTGTCTCAGTGCTTTCTTCTGCTTCTGAACTATCTGTATTTTCTGTTGCTTCTGTTGTTTCTGCAGAATCTGTACTGTCTGTTGTTTCGCTTGATGTATCAGCCTGTTTGAAGCTGTAAACATCTTCATCTGTTAATGTTACTGTTTTCCATACTTTTTTATTAACTGAGATTTTCGTTTTCTTTGCCCATTTTTTAAGCAGTTTATCATAAGCTTTCTGTTTTCTTTCTTTTACAATGCTGTCTTTTTTTGTCTGAGTAGAATCTTTATCAAAAACACTGTCCATACGGACTACATAGTATCCGTCACTGCCTTCGATGACATCAGAAGCAAGTTGACCATCTTCTGTCAGTTCTTTTGCTGCTTTCATTACCTCAGCATCAAGAGAGGAATCTTTATCATCTTCATTTGTGCTGTAAGTTGCTGTAGACGAACTAAGCGACTCATCCACTTCTTTTGCAAGACTGTCCACATCTGCGCCGGCAATATCTTCCTGCGCTTTTATTTTATCTAATACCTGCTGTGCCTGGTCTTTCTTTGCAGCTTTTTCTTCATCTGTCAACTCTGTAGAATTTCCCTCATCATCTTTAGTCGCTTCTGTAGAAACTTTGCAGTATGTAATTTTACTCTGCTGTGCTTCTTTATCTTCTACATTTGTATCTACATCAGCTGTCATCAGATCATACATCTTTGTCTGATAGCTGTATAACTCAAGCAGTTTTTCAATGTCGGACTGGGTCACTGCGAGTTTTGCAATCGTTTCTGCATCATTATCTGTCATAAATTTTTCTGCTGCGGCTTTTAATTCTTTCTGTTCTTTATCTGTGATGGTTACATCATAATCTTTTGCATGCTGTTCTAACAATACCAGATTATGAAGCTGATCCATAATGTCGTCTTTGGTGCTTTCTGCATAAGTTTTGCCATCATCGCCTTTATTTTCCCACATTCCTGTAGTGGATGTTCCAAACATGGAATAGTAAGACATCATCTGAGCCTGGGTCATACGAAGCATCATATTCACTGTTCCGGCTGTAATTTCTTCCTTTCCAACCGTCGCTACTGTCTTCGTTCCATCTAATGTACTTCCACATCCAGTCAAACTGGTCATTGTCAATGTTGCCGCAAGAGTCGTGCAGGCAAGAACCCTTCCTAATTTATTCATAATTCCTCCCGTATTTTCATTTCCATTCGATATTTGATGTACTTTTGGTGTACTTGTTAAGTATAATCTTTATTGTTCCTTTGAGCAAGGGATTTTTTGTGAACTTTCTGGTAATAATGCCTCAAACTCATGGAGAATTTCCAAAACCAAGTCGAGCGCCTTATAGAACTCTTTCGCTTTTCTTCCTTTCAGGGAAATCAGGAAATAAAATTCTTTTCCTGTCCGCACAGACATCCGGTCTTTATATTTTTCTAAAATCGCAGGAATCCCCTCCGTTTTTAATTTTCCACGTTCAAACATCGTTACTTTTACTTCCTGATTGATCTGCTTGATTTCTCTTACATAAACCCTGTGTGCAAGCGCCTTTAAATTTGCAATTGCAAGCAAATTCTGTACCGCCTTCGGCGGTTCTCCAAAACGATCCATCAGTTCTTCTAACATATCTTCATATTCTTCTTCATTTTCAATTCCGGCAATCCGTTTATAAATATCCAGCTTCTGATATTCATTTGGAATATATTTTGGCGGAATGTAGGCATCCATCTCCAAATCAATTGTAGTCTCAAACTCTTCTGCCTGTTCCATTCCTCTTTCTTCCTGAACCGCTTCGTTGAGCATTTTACAGTACAAATCATATCCAACCGCTTCAAGATGCCCGTGCTGTTCTGCACCCAGAAGATTTCCCGCACCGCGAATTTCCAAATCACGCATCGCAATCTTAAATCCGCTTCCCAGATCCGTAAATTCCCGGATGGCATGCAATCTTTTCTCGGCAACTTCTTTTAGCATCTTATCTTTTTTATACATTAAAAAGGCATAAGAAGTCCTGTTTGAACGACCCACACGACCACGAAGCTGATAAAGCTGGGACAAACCAAGCCGGTCAGAATCATGAATAATCATGGTATTGGCATTTGAAATATCCAGACCAGTCTCGATAATTGTCGTGGATACCAGCACATCAATTTCTCCGTTGATAAATCCATACATAATTTTTTCCAACTGATGCTCCGGCATCTGACCGTGTGCAAAGGCTACATTTGCATCCGGCACTAATTTTGCAATCCGATTTGTGATTTCATCAATATCATTGACACGGTTATACACATAATAAACCTGTCCGCCCCTTGCCAGCTCGCGGTTAATCGCCTCTCTTACCATCTCTTCGTTGTATTCCATCACGTAGGTCTGAATCGGCATACGGTCCATCGGCGCTTCTTCTAATACACTCATATCACGGATTCCAATCAGACTCATATGCAGGGTTCTCGGAATCGGTGTTGCCGTCAGCGTCAATACATCCACATTTTCTTTGAGCTTTTTGATTTTTTCTTTATGAGTCACGCCAAACCGCTGTTCCTCATCCACAATCAACATTCCCAAATCTTTATAGACCACATCTTTTGACAACAATCGATGCGTTCCGATTACGATATCCACAAACCCTTTTTTCAAATCCTCAATGGTTTTTCTTTGTTCTGCCGGAGTCTTAAACCGGCAAAGCAAATCAATCCGCACCGGAAAATCTTTCATTCTCTGAACAAAGGTATTGTAATGCTGTTGTGCAAGAATAGTCGTCGGAACAAGATAGACCACCTGTTTATCTTCCTGAACCGCCTTAAATGCTGCACGAATTGCAATTTCGGTCTTTCCATATCCGACGTCCCCGCAGACCAGACGATCCATAATCTTGTTACTTTCCATATCTTTTTTAGTCGCTTCGATCGCCGCTAACTGGTCTTCCGTCTCCTCAAATGGAAACATTTCTTCAAACTCTTTTTGCCAGACCGTATCCGGTTCATAGCAGTAACCATTCTTCTCCTGTCTCGCAGCATAAAGAGCAACCAAATCTTTTGCAATATTTTTTACTGCTCCACGCACCTTTGTTTTGGTCTTGTTCCATTCCTGACCGCCTAATTTATTTAACTTCGGCGCACGTGCATCCGCTCCGGCATATTTTTGCAGTAAATCTAACTGAGTTGCCAGAATATATAAATTGCTGTTACCCGCATATTCAATTTTAATATAATCTTTCACTACTTTATCTACGGTAACTTTCTCAATTCCACGGTAAATTCCCAATCCATGATTTTCATGAACCACATAATCACCAATCGAAAGTTCTGAAAAACTTTGAATTTTCTTTCCGCTGTATTCTGTTTTCTTTCGCTTCTTTTTCTTCTCTTTTCCGAAGATATCGCTTTCAGTAATCAAAACAAAACGCACCATCGGATACTCAAATCCGCTTCTGGCATATCCATACGTCGTTACAATCTCACCCTCATGGATTTCACGATTTCTATCCTCCGTATAAACCGCCGTCAAGCCTTCATTTAATAAATCCTGTGCCAGACGTTTCGCCCTTGTTCTTGAACCGGACAACAGCAACACCTGATATCCCCGTTTTTTCCAGTTTTTCAAATCTTTTATTAAAAGTTCAAAACTGTTATTATACGAATTTACCGATTTGGTTGTCAGATAAAAGGAATCATTTATCTGCCAGTCCTCTTTCTGCTGTTCCATCGTACAGATTCCAATGCCGTTTTTCTGATTAATTTTATGAATCAGCAGTTTTTTCCCGCATAATAAATCTGTCTGTCCTGCCAGAAGATAACCTTTTTCAAGGCGGTGCTTCATGCTCTCACGGAATTCCGTTTCCACTGCTTCCACACTTGCTAAAAGATGATTTGTTTCGTCTAAAAAAAGGAGTGTATCCTCCTCCTCAAAATAGTCTAAAAAAGTGACCGGTTCTTTATAAAAATATCGGATAAAATGTTCTACTGATGAAAAATCATGAAATTCCCGCATTGCGCTGACTGCTTCATTTACCATGTTTTTGATACGTCCGGCTTCTTCCGGCAAAAAGGCATCCCGAAATGCCTGTATCGTCTTATCTCGCTCTTTTTCAATGGATATCAGACCTTTTTCTAAAACCGAATCATCAAGTACCATCTCTTCTGCCGGATAAATAGTAATCTCGTCCAGATTTTCAATGGAACGCTGACTTTCGGCATCAAAACTGCGGATAGAATCAATCTCATCGCCCCACATCTCGATTCTCACCGGATTTTCCTCGGTCAAAAGAAAGATGTCCACAATTCCACCACGCATGGCAAACTGTCCCGGTGCCTCCGCCTGCGCATTGTACTCAAATCCCATATTAATCAAATCTTTTTTGAGTACTTCGGTATCAAGCACACTGTCATTTTTAAAATGCAGGACATGCTTTTTAAGTACGGAAATCGGAAGAAGATAATCCATACAGCCACTGATGCTTGTCACCACCGTCACACTCTTTTTCTCCAAAAGTGCTGCAATTACCTGCATCCGCTGTTTTGTAAGCAGATTTCCATGAATATCTGCTTCAAAGAAAATTAAATCCCTCGCCGGATAATAAAAAACATCCGGATAGTAAAATTTCAAATCTTCGTACAACTCTTTTGCTTTTAATTCATTTTCCGCAATGACAAGACGGTTCTTCTTTTCCTGCCCCAGTCCGTAAATGACATGCGCTTTTTGCGAATCAATACATCCGGCAAGCTGTAAAATTCCACGATTTTTCTCTATTCTGTTTTTAATTTCTTCGTATTCACCAAGTTTTGAAAGTGGCTGCAAAAGTGCCTGCATGTTTTCTCCCTCAATTTATTTATTTCATTCCTATTTCTTTTTTGCGTTATAACGGTTCATGGCAGTTTCAATGCCCTCTGCTAAAATTAATTCTACTGCATCGGCAGCTTCTTTGATTGCTTCATCGACCAGAACACGTTCGTCTTTATCAAAACGTCCCAGTACATAATCTGCCAAATCCCATCCCTTTGGTTTTGCTCCGACTCCTACTTTAATTCGGTAGAAATTCTGGGTTCCAAGCTGGGCAATAATGTTTTTGATTCCATTGTGTCCACCGGCGCTGCCTTTTTTACGGATTCTTATCTGTCCCGGGTCCAAATCAATATCATCATAGATGACAACCAGTTCTGTCTCTGCATCCATTTTATAATAATTGATTAATTCCCTGACTGCTTCTCCGCTTAAATTCATATAGGTCATCGGCTTTGCAAGAATGACTTTTTCTCCGGCAATCACTCCCTTGCCATACATCGCTTTCCGGTCGATTCCAGATCCGGCAATCCGATGACGGTCTATCAATTCATCAATGGTATCAAATCCCATATTGTGGCGGGTTTTATCATACTGTTTTCCTGGATTTCCAAGTCCTACTATTAAATACATATCAGCTCCTTAACTAAAATATACCAGTTCATCTTTTAACGGTTCTGTCTCTTCCACAGAAATCGCATAGAGTACTGGACCTGTTTCACCGTAAGCCGGTACAAATTCATATTTCACTTTGGCTACGACATTCACCCATTTTCCGGTTTTTAGATGACGTGCTTCATCGCTCTTGCAGACAAATCCTAAAAATGTGGTGTCATCTGCACAGCAGGTCATTGCCATACGTCCCGGTACAAATTCATTTTTAGCAAATTCTCTGGATTTTAACACCATTCCGGTAAAAGAAACTTTCTTTCCGTTATAAGTATCCGCATGGTCTCTCGCATCCAGATACCAGATTCCATAATCCTCATTTGGAATTTCAATCGTCTCGGCCTTGACATCAAATGGCATTTCTCCGTCAAAGATATCCTCGATTTCACCCTCTTCATCTTCAAAAATCAGTTCTGCACCCGGATTTACAACTTTAATGCTTCTTCTGAAATTTGCAAGCGGAAGTTCGGTATCTGCACGGTTAAATAATACTAAATCTGCATTTCTTACCATCTCCATAAACAGGGATTTCATATTGTTAAGGTATACCTGAAAGGTACTTGCATCTACTGTCACAATATGCTGTTCGATTCCCCATCCAGACGGAAATGTCAGTTCTTCTAATTTGCTTACCTGCCACATTCCGTTGTATTCAATGATAACGCGACCCGGATTATAAAATGCATCATAAGCAACCAGACGCTCTGTGGTCAGCTCCTCAATGCTGTCGATTACTTCTACAGAAGTACGGCTTTTTTTCAGCACTTTTTTATCGTATTCTTCTTCACCCTCCTCACAGAGAATTAAAAGAGTCGGTTCATCAATCTGAAAATACTCCTGTGCGAGTGTAAAATTCAAAAATGATGTTTTTCCACTCTCAAGAAAACCTGTCATAAGGTAAATCGGTACTTTAAATTCGTCCATTTTTCATAACCTTTCTTAAATATCATGATGTGAGTGTCAAAACTTCAGTTCAACACTCACACCTTAAGCTTATTTGTATTGTTATTTTTCTCTCGTATCTTGATTATGCAAGACCAAATAATCTGGCCAGATTTGCTTCATTCATCTTAGAACCGATGACGCAGATTCTTCCGGTGTATTCCGGTGCACCTTCACGTACATCTGCTTCACCTGGAACCATATCAAAGTAAATCCACTGTCCATCTTCGCCCTCTACCATACCTTTTGCACGCAGTACCATTCCGTACTCGTCATTATGGTTAGAGAGTGCTTCCAGAATCTCATGAATTCCTTCTTTTGTATATTTCTTTGTTGTCTCTTTCCCCCAGCTTGTGAACACTTCATCTGCATGATGGTGATGATGATGATCATGGTCATGGTCGTGTCCGCATCCACATTCTTCATGGTCGTGATCATGATGATGTTCATGCTCATGGTCATGTCCGCATCCACATTCTTCATGGTTGTGGTCATGATGATGTTCATGCTCATGGTCGTGTCCGCATCCACATTCTTCATGGTCGTGGTCATGATGATGGTCATGCTCATGGTCGTGTCCGCATCCACATTCTTCATGGTCGTGATGGTGCTCATGGTCATGATGTCCACCACATACCGGGCAAACTTCTTCATCCATTAATTCTTTTTCCAAAGAGCGGTTATTTTCCATTGTATCCAAAATCTTTTCTCCGGAAAGTTTTTCAATCGGAGTTGTGATAACTGCTGCTGTCTGATTCAGTCCACGGATAATCTCAAGTGCCGCTGCAATTTTTTCTTCGGAAGCTTTATCCGTTCTGCTTAAGATAACAGTTCCGGCATATTCAATCTGGTTGCTGAAAAATTCACCGAAGTTTTTCATATACATTTTGCATTTTGTTGCATCCACTACAGTTGTAAAGCTGTTTAATTTGATTTCAACTTCGTTTTCGATTTTCTGAACAGCCTTGATAACATCAGAAAGTTTTCCGACTCCTGATGGTTCGATTACGATACGCTGTGGTTCATACTTTGCGATTACTTCTTTTAAAGCAGTTCCAAAGTCACCAACTAAAGAGCAGCAGATACATCCGGAGTTCATTTCACGAATTTCTACTCCTGCTTCCTTTAAGAAACCGCCGTCGATACCGATTTCACCAAATTCATTTTCAATTAAAACGACCTGCTCGCCTTTATATGCCTCTTTTAATAACTTTTTGATTAATGTTGTTTTACCTGCTCCAAGAAATCCTGAAAAAATATCAATTTTTGTCATCTTCAATTACTTCCTTTCCAAAACAAATGTTTAAAGACTCCAAGAGTACATTTTGTATAGCACGGTAAAAGGGGACGAAAGTTCCACTTTCAGTACTTCCGCCCCTGTTTATCATCTATTTTAGGATTTTACCACAACTAACTCGAAATTGTCCAGTCCATCGTCAATTAATTTTCTCTTCTAAATCTTTTCACTTTCTTTTTACGAAAATTGTGTTAGAATGAGATGAAAGATGTTGTTGAAAAAAGGGGATTTTTATTATGTACAGTTTTCAGAATGATTACAGCGAAGGAGCACATCCAAATATTCTTCGCGCACTTGAAACCATCAACTACCACCAAAATAATTCTTACGGATTAGATGAGCATTGCGATAATGCCCGCGATAAAATCCAGGAAGCACTGGAAAATTATGGAGTTGATATTCATTTCATTACCGGAGGAACGCTGACGAATCTTACGTTTCTTTCGCATGCTCTGCGCCCTTATGAAGCAGTCATCAGTGCGGATACCGGTCATATTAATACACACGAAACCGGAGCGATCGAAGCAAGCGGACATAAAGTGCTCTCTATTCCTTGTACCGATGGAAAACTGACTGCTGACCTGATTCGTCCGGTCTTAAAACAGCACGAAAATGAGCATTGGGTAGAACCTCGTCTGGTCTATATTTCTCTCCCAACCGAACTCGGAACCGTCTACACAAAAGAAGAACTTGAGAAACTTTATCAGTTCTGCAAACGCCATAATCTGTATCTTTATATCGATGGTGCACGTCTTGCCATGGCACTTGCCGTAGAAGAAACACAGCTGACCTTAAAAGATCTGCCGGATTTATGCGATGCCTTTTATATTGGCGGTACAAAAAACGGAGCAATGTTTGGTGAAGCACTCATTTTAGTAAACGATGATTTAAAAGATCATTTCCGTTTTAATATGAAACAGCGTGGTGCAATTCTCGCCAAGGGTTGGATGATTGGCGTACAGTTTGAAGAACTTTTCCAGGATAATTTATATCTCGAACTTGGAAAACGCAGTGTGGCACTTGCACAGCGTTTAAAAGAAGGCTTTATCGACTGCAAGATTCCATTTTTATGCGATTCACCTACCAATCAGCTTTTCCCGATTTTCCCGAATGAATTCGCCAAAAAAATCAATGAGAATTATGTCACAACTTTCCAGTGCAAACCGGATGAAAACCATACCTGTCTTCGTTTCTGCACCTCCTGGGCAACAAATGAACAGGCTGTTGAAGATTTTATCAAAGATTTAAAAAAATGGTCTTATATCTATGCTTGACAAATATCAGAATAGACGATATGATATAAAAAACAAAGAAAAGGGGAGCTGACGCGTCGGTTGAGAAGAAATACGAACGGATTTCGACCCTATGAACCTGATACGGATAATGCCGGCGTAGGAAGCATATTTTATGTGAATGATTAAGGTGTACCTGTCGGGGTGCACCTTTTTTTATTAGCTAAACGTCTTCAAACAAAAGCTTATCAATCAAATGCGAAAGGAGAAAATGTATTATGGAATACACAACACAGATGGATGCCGCAAGAAAAGGCATTATCACAAAAGAAATGGAAATCGCAGCAAAAAAAGAAAACATGGATGTCAAAGAATTAATGGAATATATGGCAAAAGGCCAGGTTATCATTCCTTGTAACAAACTCCATACTTCAATCGAACCAAACGCTATCGGTTCTATGCTCAAAACCAAGATCAATGTAAACCTTGGAATTTCCAGAGACTGGAAAGACATGGATATGGAAATCGAAAAAGTAAACAATGCAGTCAAAATGGGGGCTGAATCTATCATGGATTTAAGCTCTTACGGAGATACCCGCACCTTCCGTAAACGTCTTACCAAAGAATGTCCGGCTATGATCGGTACTGTTCCGATTTATGACGCAGTTGTTTATTACCACAAACCATTAAAAGAAATCACTTCCAAAGAATGGATTGATATTGTGCGTATGCATGCGGAAGATGGAGTTGACTTTATGACCATTCACTGTGGTATCAATAAAGCCACCGCAGGACGTTTCAAAGCAAACCGTCGTCTTACCAACATCGTTTCCCGTGGTGGTTCTATCATTTTTGCATGGATGGAAATGACCGGTGAAGAAAACCCATTCTATGAACATTATGATGAAATTCTTGACATTTGTCGTGAATACGATATCACTATGAGTCTTGGAGATGCCTGCCGTCCAGGATGTTTAAAAGATGCTTCTGATATCTCCCAGATTGAAGAACTTGTTACTTTAGGCGAACTGACCGCACGTGCATGGGAAAAAGACGTACAGGTTATGGTAGAAGGTCCTGGCCATATGCCAATGAACCAGATTGCCGCAAATATGGAAATCCAGAAAACTATCTGCAAGGGTGCACCTTTCTATGTACTCGGACCTTTAGTAACGGATATTGCTCCAGGCTATGACCATATCACAGCTGCAATCGGTGGTGCAATCGCTGCTGCATCCGGAGCTTCCTTCCTCTGCTATGTAACTCCTGCAGAGCATCTGCGTCTGCCAAGCCTTGATGATGTAAAAGAAGGCATCATCGCTTCCAGGATTGCAGCACATGCCGCAGATATTGCAAAAGGCGTAAAAGGTGCCATCGAATGGGATCACCAGATGAGCCTTGCAAGAAAGAAATTAGATTGGGAGGAAATGTTTGATATCTGTATTGACCCGGAAAAAGCAAGACGCTACCGCGCCGAAGCCAAACCGGAAAAAGAAGATACCTGCAGTATGTGTGGAAACTTCTGTGCTGTAAAAAATATGAACCGTATTTTAGACGGAGAAATTGTAAACATCTACGACGAATGATAAAACAAATGATAAAATGACAACAATGGAGTTTTTGGCTCAAACCAAAAACTCCATTGTTGTCATGTGGATATTCGCAATCCGCTTCGCTACTTGCTCATAACCAAATAGCTGCTACGCAGCTTATCAGAAGGGGCTTGCCCCCTCCTGATACAAGCAAGTCCCCACCCCTGCTTATTGCTTTTCGCAATTGAAGCAGGGGACTTACTTGATTTGGTTAAAATATTTGATATACTCTGCTTTCGTTTCTATTTTTGCTCCCATTCCAAGCAATATTCCCGCTATAATGCTTCTATGACAAAGCGCTTCTTCCTCACAGTAACATCCCAGTATGATATTTTTTTCTCTGCTTTTTTCACACAACCATCCAAGCTTCTCTAGCGCACTTTGATTTTTTATAAGGTCGTCTAAAAAATCAGGTACATAAACAGTTTGAAAGTATTCTTCATCAAAGATTCCAAGGTGGAATGCCTTTCTGTATGCTTTAAATACTTCCTTTGAAGGACTCAGTTCCTGCACCAGCTTTTCTATTGTGGGAATTTTATCCGGGGAACGGACAATCCACCAGACTTCATCATATTTTGTTTCATCAATTTTGGGGATACATCCGGTATAAATTATGACAACTCGCCTCTTCTTACACAACACTTCTTCGTCTGAAATGCAATTCCATATTTCAGAATCTGTTCGATTCCTTCTTTCTCCAACATTTGTGTATATCTCTTTTCGTCTATCTGTTTTAATGCTTCTTTACAATCTTTTTCTACGGAGTTTTCAGACCCCAAAAGTCCAAAAACTTCGTCCTCTAATTAATATGTAAATACAGCAACTCCATAAGCCGGTAATGGATATGCGAAAGAAAATTCTCTTCCATCACATTCTTTTTTCTGTGCCATATAAACGGTTTTCTCTACCGGCACATCCCCACCAAATTTCGGGTCTTTACTGTTTAATACCAGACGGTACTGTTTCTTTTTCGGAACACCGACACGATAATCATCCCTCGCTACCGGTGTACAGTTAATGACAAACAACAGATTATTTCTTCCTGTCGGTGATTTTCTGATAAAACTGTAAATACTTCTGCAGGCATCATCCGCATTAATCCACTCAAATGCACCCTCTGTGTGGTCTGTTGCATAAAGTGCCGGATATTTCTTATACATTTTCAGCAACTCTTTTACATAGTCTCTTAATTCACGATGGCTGGACTCTGCTGTTAAATACCAGTCGAGTTCTCTTGCTTCGCTCCACTCCTGATACTGTCCAAATTCCTGACCCATAAAGAGCAGTTTTTTACCCGGATGTCCAAGCATATAAGAATAACCGACTTTTAAGTTTTCGATTTTATCCTGTCCAAGTCCCGGCATTTTATTAATCATGGAGCATTTTAAATGAACCACTTCATCATGTGATAATACCAGCACATAATTTTCACTGTATGCGTAAGTCAGAGAGAACGTCATCTTATGATGATTGTATTGACGGAAATACGGATCTAACTTCATATATTCAAGGAAATCGTGCATCCATCCCATATTCCATTTTAAGCTGAATCCTAAACCTCCTTCTTCCGGATGTGCGGTTACTTTCGGCCATGCAGTAGACTCTTCGGCAATCATGACCGTTCCTTTATTTCTTCCAAGCACAACTGTATTTAAATGTTTGAAAAATTCAATCGCTTCTAAGTTTTTATTTTCTCCGTATTTATTCGGAACCCACTGTCCATTTTCTCTTCCGTAATCCAGATACAGCATGGAAGCCACCGCATCTACACGAAGTCCGTCAATGTGATATTGTTCCATCCAAAACAGCGCATTTGCAATCAAAAAGTTCTTTACTTCATTTTTTTCATAATCAAATACTTTTGTACCCCAGTCCGGATGTTCACCCTTTCTCGGGTCTGCATATTCATAAGTCGGTGTGCCGTCAAAATCAGCCAGTCCATGAGCATCTTTCGGAAAATGCGCCGGTACCCAGTCTAAGATAACACCGATTTTATTTTTATGCATGTAATTGACAAAATACTGGAAATCATCCGGTGTGCCATATCTGGAAGTCGGTGCATAATATCCGGTTACCTGATAGCCCCAGGAGCCATCAAATGGATGTTCTGCAATTCCCATTAATTCTACATGGGTATAGCCCATATCTTTTACATATTCTGCCAGAGAATGTGCAAGTTCTCTGTAATTATAGAATCCATCTTCATCATGTTCATTCTGCGGATGTTTTCTCCATGAACCCGGATGTACTTCATAAATGGACATCGCATGTTTATTTACATCATAGTTCTGACGATTTTTCATCCATACAGAATCATTCCATTTAAAGTTTGTGATATCATAAACGCGGGAAGCATTTCCCGGACGTTTTTCTGCATAATTTGCATAAGGGTCAGCCTTATAAAGCAGTTCTCCTGATGGTGATGTGATACAGAATTTATATAAGTCTCCAGATTTGACTCCTGGTATGAAAAGCTGATAAATTCCCATGTCATTATCACATTTCATAATGTTTTTATTTGGGTCCCATCCATTAAAATCTCCAACTACCGCTACTTCCTGTGCACGAGGAGCCCATACTGCGAAATAAACGCCGTCTTTTCCTTTCTGTTTTGTCGGATGTGCTCCCATGAGTTTATAAATCTCATAATGTGTTCCCTGACCGAACAGATAACGGTCCATTTCCGTAATCTTTAAAGTTTGATTTTTCGCCATAAGCTTTCCCCTTCTTTAAACTGATAATTTTCTATCATTTATATTTTTATTTTTTCTTTTTCTGTCAAACCCCGCAGCCATTTCAGGTATAAATCCCATGTAAAAACTGATGCACAATCTCATACGTTGTCTCATTCGAAATGTGAAACGTCTCGCCTTCTTTCAGACTGTAATTTACAGTCAGAATGTGGTGATTTAATACACCGGTAAATCCAACCGCAAATAATTCCTGACGTCCTCTCATATTTCCAAGCTGTCCTGCCGCATCTTCAAAAATTTTAACCATCATTCTATAATGCCGCTCAATCAGAGGTGCAACCACCTGATAAGCTTCATTTTCTCTTCCCAGATAAAAAAGAGACAGCATGAATAAATAGAATTTCTGATGCTTGCTACAATAATCAAAAAAGGTGCGCGCAACACGATAAAGCACGTCTTTTAAATCTCCGCTTTTATTAATTGCGTCCAGGATTTCATCCTCTAACTGCTGATATCCACTCTGTAGCAGATTTTCAAGCAGTCCCCGTTTGCTTCCAAAATAGTAATACAGCGTTGGTTTGGTAATCCCTGCAGTGTTTACAATTTCCTGTACCCCAACTGCGTCATATCCTCTTGCATAAAAAAGGTTCAACGCTGACTTTTTTATCAATTCTTTATTATCCATAAACTGCCCTCCGGCTGTCTGCATGTCTTTGTTGTACTCTATTATACCAATCGGTATATAAAAAAGCAAGCCTTCTTCTTGCTTATTTTTCTCTATTTTTTCTTATTTTACGCCAAATAATTCCTGCGCATTTTTCTTCGTTGTCTCGACAACTTCTTCATAAGAAATTTTTTTAATTCTCGCAATTTCCTCTGCCACATAATTTAAATACAACGAGCAGTTACGTTTTCCACGATACGGTTCCGGTGCCAGATAAGGCGAGTCCGTCTCAAGCAATAAATAATCAAGCGGTGCATATTCTACTACTTCTTTTAATTTCTTTGCATTTTTAAATGTGACAACACCGCCGATTCCAAGATAATATCCCATATTCATGTATTCTTTTGCATGTTCTAAAGAATAGGAATAACAGTGAATCACTCCTCTTAAATAATCCGCCCTCTCTGCCTTCATCAAATCCATGGTATCTTTTGCCGCATTTCTGCTGTGTACAATAATCGGCAGACTCATCTCTTTTGCTAAATCCATCTGACGCACAAACCATTTCTTCTGAATTTCATGGCTCTCTTTATCCCAGTAGTAATCCAGGCCGATTTCACCGACGGCAACTGTCTTTTCTTTTTCACAAAGTTTACGCATCCATGCGATTTTTTCTTCATCCAAATCTCCGACTTCATCCGGATGAACACCGATTGCGCCATAGACAAATGGATAGCGTTCCATCAAGGTTACTGTTTCTCTTACCCCTCTAAGGCTTGCCCCAACATTGATAATGGTATCAATTCCATGTTCATGCATCGCCCAAATCAGGCTGTCTCTGTCCCCATCAAACGCCTCGTCATCATAGTGTGCATGTGTTTCAAATATCATTTCTTTCTCCTTTTTAGGAAAAGACCCCCATAGTCCGATTTTCATCTTACCTATGGAGGTCTGTTGTAATTTACATATCAGAAAGTTTTCTCTTATTTTAGCAGATTTCTGCACCTGCCGGCATCTCTTTATCTGGTGTCATTAATGCCAATTTACCATTTTCATCCTCTGCGCATAACAGCATACCTTCAGAAAGTACACCTGCAAGTTTTGCCGGTTTTAAGTTTACCAATACCATTACTTTCTTTCCAACCATATCCTCTGGTTTGTAATTGGACTTGATTCCAGATACAATCTGTTTTACCTGATTTCCGATTTTCACCTGAGAGCAAAGCAGTTTCTTGGATTTTTTCACTTCTTCACAGGCAATAATTTCACCTACCTGAAACTGCATTTTCATGAAATCATCAAATGTAATTTCCGGTTTTGCTTCGATTTCAATTACCGGTTCTTCTTTCTTTTCTTCTGCTGTTCCGACTTTTTCGGCTTCTTTTTTCTTCATTGCCTCTACTTTTTCCATCACTTCTTTGATATCAAGACGAGCAAAGAGAATTTCCGGTTTTTCTGTTACTTTGTTTCCAGCCGGATATAAACCAAATGTATCAAGTTCTTCATAAGTTCTCTTCGGTGCATTTAACTGAGCTAAAATCTTTTCTGTTGTTTCCGGCATAAAGGATTCGAGTAAAGAAGCCCCGATGCAGATACCTTCTACCAGATTGTAGAGTACTTCTGCAAGGCGGTCTTTTTTATCTTCTTCTTTTGCAAGTGCCCATGGCATTGTCTCATCAATATATTTATTGCAACGTTTAAACAGAGTAAAGATTTCTGTGATTGCATCTGCGACACGCAGCTCTTCCATTTTATCTGCAACTTTTTTCTTGGTTCCAAGTACAACTGATTTTAATTCTTCATCAACCGGTTCGGTCACTCCTGTACTTCTTACTTCTCCGCCAAAATATTTATTGGACATGGAAATCGTACGATTTACGAGGTTTCCAAGGGTATTTGCCAGTTCAGAATTTAAACGTTCTACCATTAATTCCCATGTAATCACACCATCGTTTTCAAATGGCATTTCGTGCAGTACAAAATAACGAACGGCATCTACTCCAAAGAAATCAACTAACTGGTCTGCATAAATAACATTTCCTTTGGATTTACTCATTTTTCCATCGCCCTGAAGCAACCACGGATGTCCAAATACCTGTTTTGGAAGTGGTAAATCAAGTGCCATTAAGAAAATCGGCCAGTAAATGGTATGGAAACGGATGATATCTTTTCCAATCAGATGTAAATCTGCCGGCCAGTCTTTCTTAAACTGCTCTGTGCTGTTTCCATCGCAGTCATAACCGATTCCTGTGATATAATTGGTCAACGCATCTAGCCATACATAAACAACATGTTTCGGGTCAAAATCAACCGGAATTCCCCATTTGAAAGAAGTTCTGGAAACACAGAGATCCTGAAGTCCCGGAAGCAGGAAGTTGTTCATCATTTCATTTTTTCTGGAAACCGGCTGAATAAATTCCGGATGCTCGTTAATGTATTCAATCAGTCTCGGTGCATATTTGCTCATTTTAAAGAAATAAGCTTCTTCTTTTGCCGGTGTAACCGGACGTCCACAGTCCGGACATTTTCCATCGACTAACTGAGATTCGGTAAAGAAAGATTCACAAGGAGTACAGTACATTCCTTCATAGTATCCTTTATAGATATCTCCCTGGTCGTACAGTTTCTTAAAGATTTTCTGAACCTGTTTTTCATGGTCAGCATCTGTTGTACGGATAAATTTATCATAAGAAGTATTCATTAAATCCCAGATGTTTTTAATTTCGCCAGATACTTTATCAACAAATTCTTTACAAGTTACACCTGCCTCTTCTGCTTTTAACTCAATTTTCTGTCCATGTTCATCTGTACCGGTCTGGAAGAATACATCGTATCCCTGCTGTCTTTTAAATCTTGCAATACTGTCTGCAAGTACTGCTTCATAAGTATTTCCAATATGCGGTTTGCCGGAAGTATAGGCAATCGCTGTGGTAATATAATATTTTTTCTTATCCATGATTTTTTCTCCTTTACTTTTTTCTATGTACTCACAGAATCAAACACAGAAAGATTCCGAGCGTACATTTTTGTTTAACGGGTTTCTTTGAATCAATTTTTTTGACAAACCAAAAAAGCTCATCTTCTTCATCCTGATTGATTTCAGAATGAAAGAAGACGAGCTATATACCCGTGTTACCACTTCTTTTTATCTTAGCCTCACAGCCAAGACCTTAATGGGTGCTTTCACACCTCTCCCGCTATAACAGGCGGAACCTGTTGCAGCCTTACCTGATTTTACTAAATTACAGGTTCGGTGCACCTCTCAGGAGCCATCTTCCCCAAAGTTTTCTTCATTCCTCTCAGCCACCGGAATTTCTCTGTAAAAGAAAAGCAATGCGTACTCTCTCCGTCATCGTGTTTGTCATCTTTTTAGAGACTAACACATTTTTCTGATTTTGTAAAGGTAGCAGATGCATTATCCAACCGCATATTTCTGCACAACAGTATCAAATTTTTCATTCTGTGCTTCATAGATGACACAAAGTTCTTCCTGCCAGTTCACACTTAACATTCCGAGAATTGACTTTGCATCAATTGTAATTCTTCCGCTTACCACGTCGATATCAAACGGGCAATTACAGGCTGCTCCTACAAATTCTTTAATTTCTTCTACTGTCTTAAAGGATATGATTTGCTCTTTCATGGTATACTCCTCCGCTTTTCTTATGCTCGTTAATTTTTTGTCGATTGTTATGATTAGGATGATATACCAAAATCAAGAAAAATGCAATGTATAATTTTTTTAGATTTTTGAATTTTTTCAGCTATTTCCGCTTTCGTATGTAACACACATTGCAAAATAATGCATTGCTATACTTTGTCATATAGCCGATATACTCTTTTTTATTGATATAGTACTCTTTTCCCCACGAAGAAACCCGCATCCATTCTTCGTCCATCTCTGTGACTGTCACAAAATGCGCAGATACCTTATTCGAGGAAAGATAGCTTCCCATACTGTTTTTCTGGTACAGATTCAGTTTTTCTTTTTTCCGGAAAAATGGCAGATTCGGACCAATGGATAAAATAACCGGAATATCATGGGACAGCATGGCACTCATGCGATTCCATAACTTTTTGCGCCCAAATCCCCAACTTGCAGTCAAGCCGGTGTGATATTTTGCCAAATAAGCATTTAAACCCACTACCAGCACCCATCCCGGCATACCAAAGTGTGGAATCAGCGGAAGATAATCTCGTCTCATTTTATGGACATACTTTAAGTACTGTTCTCGTTCGATAATTCCGTTTGAATCCTGCACTTCTTCAAAAAACTTTGTTCTGCATCTTTGTTTATTTAAATCAAGGTACAACAATAAATCCGTTCCTGCAATCACTCCGCATCCGCATTTGCGAATGGTCTTAGAACTGCTCCAATTCTGATTTCCCCCATAAGAAAGACTGCCTTCTTTTTCGATTGATGGAAACGGATTACACAGACGATACCGCTTCATCAATCAGACCTTAACCTCAACTGTTTTTTCTAATGAAACAGAAACCGGTCCGCCCATCTTACATTCTACTGTTTTTCCATTTTCCTTTACGACCGTTGCTTCAATAATTCCCCCTGGCTGTTTTAAAATATAAACATATTTTCCATCATTCTTCTGTTTGCTTAAATAAACCGCCGTTGCCATACTTCCGCTTCCGCAACTGCTTTCCCATACAAGAGAACCTGTTTCTTCTACATAGACAACCGGTGTCATCCGGTAACGTTTTTCCATTCCATCTGCACTTGGCTCTAAGAACATAATTCCACACGCATCACATTTATGTTTTGCCATTGCAGCTTCAAGCACCGCCTGTACAAACGCATCTTCTCTTCTTGGACCTTTTACAATTACATGATTAATTCCGTCAAAGACAACCATTGGATAGCTTCCGTACTGAGCAGTTTCCACTTCTTCTATTTTTTCAGGAAGCGGCATCATGGTTTTACTTGTTCCTGCCTCATAATCTACTTCCACGTCAAGTTTTTCAGAAGAACCGCTGACATCTACAGTTACCGTCTTTTTGTAGGCGTCCTTTGACTCCTGCTCCTTTCCAAGCAGATAGCCAAAACTTCTGGTTGCATTTCCACAAAATTCTCCACCCATCATTTCCATGTGACTGCTTCCATCTTCATGTCTTTCAATGAAACCAACCTGTTCTCCACGGAACTCTTTGATTGCTAACAGTTCATTTGCAACCTTTGCATATAAATTTCTTTCCACCGGACTGGTAACAAAAATTGTGATATTTCCGGCCGGGTCTGCTACTCGTAATTTTACCTCCATACTTAACATCACCTTTCAAAAAAATTCTTGTGTCTATTATACCACATTTTCGCCAAAAATTTGTAAAACATGATATCGACTTTCGTGAAATTGTATGCTATATATGTAAGTAGCAGATTGATTTATTTTTTTAACCAGGGGGTGTAGTCATGAAACAAAAAACTTCTGCTGTCAATCAAATTACGGAGGGTGTTATCTGGAAACAGCTTCTGCTTTTCTTTTTTCCGATTATGCTCGGAACATTATTTCAACAGCTTTACAATACTGCCGATGCCATTATTGTCGGACGCTTCGTCGGAAAAGAAGCGCTTGCCTGTGTTGGTGGCTCTTCCGGACAGCTAATCAATCTCGTTGTCGGATTCTTTGTCGGGCTTTCTTCCGGTGCAACCGTCATCATTGCACGCTACTATGGCGCAAAGAATAAAAAAGAATTAAATCTGGCACTTCATACAGCTTCAGCCCTTGCCATTATCGGAAGCATCATAATTACCGTATTGGGAATTTTACTTGCTCCCGCTATGCTCCGGTTTATGAATACTCCGTCAAATGTAATGACCGGTTCTGTCATTTATCTGCGTATTTATTTTGCCGGAATTTTCTTTGTCTTTGTCTACAATATTGGTTCAGCCATTCTGCGTGCCATGGGTGACTCCAAACGACCGCTTTATTATCTGATTGTCTGCTGCTTTATTAATGTATTTTTGGATATTTTTCTGGTCGTCGGATTTAATCTTGGCATTACCGGCGCTGCCCTTGCAACCTTATTTTCTCAGGCTGTCAGTGCCATTTTGGTAATTCGTGCTTTGATGAAACCAGAAGAAATGTATCAGCTTGAACCGAAAAAAATCCGCCTGCACCGATTTTTGCTTTTCTCTATTCTTACAATCGGACTTCCGGCAGGCTTTCAATCTATGATGTACAATATTGCCAATATCATTATTCAGTCCTCTTTAAATCATCTGGGAACAGATGCAATAGCAGCCTATACTGCATTCGGAAAAATGGACGCCTTCTACTGGATGATTTCCGGTGCATTTTCGGTTTCGATTGCAACGTTTGTCGGACAAAACTATGGTGCCGGAAAATATTCAAGGATGAAACGAAGCGTAACTGTCTGTCTTTTGATGGACCTTGCTGCCTCTCTGCTTGTAAGCCTGATTTTGATTTTCTTTGGAAACTATCTCTTCCGGCTCTTTACGCAGGATGCCGGCGTTATCAAAGTCGGAATGGAAATTATTTCCTTGCTTGCACCAAGCTATGTTTTATTTATCTTTATTGAAATCTTCTCAAGTGCCCTCCGTGGTATTGGAGATGTTATGATTCCCATGCTGATGACCTGTGGCGGTGTCTGCGTACTTCGTATTTTATGGATTTTCTTTGTTGTCCCGCATTTTTCAGGAATCCAAATTATTCTGATGTGTTATCCGATCTCCTGGGGTGTCACATCTATCCTGTTTATTATTTATTACTATATCCGCCAGAAACAATTCTTCAGCACACATAAAGAAGAATAATGTACTAAAAGCAGTCTGCAGTCAAGTGGATATTCGCAATCCGCTTCGCTACTTGCTCATAACCAAATAGCTACTACGCAGCTTATCAGAAGGGGCTTGCCCCCCTCCTGATACAAGCAAGTCCCCACCCCTGCTTATTGCTTTTCGCAATTGAAGCAGGGGACTTACTTGATTTGGTTAAATTTTAAGCAGACTGCTTTTTTATCGATCCATCCATTTACAAAACAATATTGCCACAAGCGTACTGACAAATGTTGCCACGATTGCCGGACCTGTCACCCCTGCCGGATTTGCACTTCCGTACTGGCTTCGATAGGCAATGACATTGACCGGTATCAACTGTAATGATGAGATATTTAAAATCAAAAATGTACACATTTCATTGCTGGCGGATTTGGGTTTTTTCCCTTTTCGTTCTTCTTCCAGTTTTGCAAGTTCTTCCATTGCTTTTAATCCCAGAGGTGTTGCACCCCAGCCAAGCCCTAAAAAATTTGCAATGACATTAGCAGAAATATATTCCATTGCCGGATGTTCTTTTGGTATTTTGGGAAATAAAAAATGCAAAAGCGGCTGCATTTTCTCTGTCATCTTATCGATTAATCCGGAACTTCTCGCAATCTGCATGATTCCCATCCACATCGCTACAATTCCGGACATCGTAATACAAAGTGCAACCGCTTCTTTGGCACAGGACAACGCTGCATCCGTTACTTCCGAAAGCTTTCCTGTCACTGCGCCATACAGAATGCCGATAAGCATCATAGCTCCCCATAAAAGATTCAGCATACTTTTATCCTGTTTTGGCTCTTCTTTTTATTCTATACAAAAAGGAATCGGAATATTACTCGTCAGAATCATCATACTCATCAGAACCGCTATTATCATCTTCCGAATCATCATAGCTTTCATCAGAATCGCTATTATCATTTTCCGAATCAGATCCTTCTGTATTTTCATTAGAAAGTCCCTGACTTCTTTGGGTTATCTTATTTAAGATTTCCGTTTCTTTCTCTCCCGCTGCCGGTGTCGGCTGATAATTATTATAGTCCTCTACCGAAGAAATACTGCATGGAATGATATTTGTCACATTATCTTCCTGCAGTTTTCCACCTTTTAGAGTAAAAGTCTGCTGGAAAATCATGGTATCCATATCAGATGGATACATATTTCCACCGAAGCAGAAATTGCCAAGACTGTATACAATATTTTTTCCTTTATACTGTTCAATTCCCTGAAGTACATGTGGATGATGTCCAAGCACCAAGTCTGCTCCTGCATCAATTGCAACATGCGCAAGTTCTACCTGCACTTCATTTGGATACTCTGCTTTTTCCTCTCCCCAATGAAAACTCGCAATGATAACCTGTGCGCCCTCATCCTTCAAATCCTGAATATTTTTCTCCATGGAATCTTTCACGCCCAGACCATCTGCCAACACGTAAGTACCAACCAGACCAACCTTGATGCCTTTTACTTTCTTGATTGCAACCCTGTCATAACCAAAATTCGTAATTCCAGCTTCATCAAGTGCATCCATCGTATCGTTATAGCTCTGTTCACCATAATCTTTACTGTGATTATTCGCAAGATTGGCAGCCTCTACAAAGCCATCTGTTAAAATTTCCGCATAGCTTTTATCTGCTTTAAATGCAAATTGTTTATCCTCACGGTTTGTACTGTCTGTCAGCGTACCCTCAAAGTTTACAATTGTTAAATCATCTGCTTCAAAAACAGATTTTACATTTTCAAAGAAATAATTAAAATCTCCAACCTCATCATATTTTGCCGGCATACTGCCCTCATAAGCAAAATTTTCATCCGTTCCAAATGTACAGTCTCCCACTGCACTAATGGTAAAACTTACCGTTTTATTTTTTCGTTTTGTTGTTTTTTCCATTTCTTCTGAAATGGCTGTCTCTTCTTTTTGCTTCTTTCCTCCGGTCAACAGGTTTTTACATCCTACCAGAAGCAGTGTAAAAATCAATAAAACCACTAATACAATATCTGCCAGAATAATCGTTCTTGCTTTTTTATCCTCCGGCAGCTTTTCCTTAAACAACTCATATTTTTTCTTTAATTCCAGTTTCTTTAAGGCTTCTTTTGCTCTTTTAAGCCATTCTTTTGCCTTTTCGAACCATATTTTTGCCTTTTTGCTTAAGTCTTTTTTATCCATCTGCTTCATTTTTATTCCTTTTTCAGCAGTGCCTGATATACATCACGTTTGCTGATTCCTCTGTCTTTTGCCACCTTTTTCATTGCTTCTTTTTTGTCGTTTCCCTGTTGCATATAATGTTCCAAATGTTCCTCTAACGGCATCTCTTCCCATTTTTTCTGGGCTTCTTCTTCCATTTCTTTTCGGTTCTTTCCTTCGATTACAAGTACACACTCCCCTTTTGGTTCATGTTTTCCATACCACTTAAGGGCTTCTGAAATGGTTGTCACAAATGCCGTCTCATGTTTCTTTGTCAGTTCCCGACACACGGTAAGCCTTCTATCTCCAAGGGTTTCAAATAATTCTTCTAAGGTACGAAGCAGACGATGTGGTGCTTCATACATTATCATGGTTCGAGTCTCTGTTTTTAACTCTTCTAATATTTTCTTTTTTTCTTTTTTATCCGACGGTAAAAACGCTTCAAACGCAAAGCGCCGTGTAGAAAGTCCGGATAAAGTCAAAGCTGTAATGCAGGCTGCCGGTCCCGGAAGGGATGTCACTTCAATTCCTGCCTCATAACACATCGCAACCAGTTCTTCTCCCGGGTCGGAAATCCCAGGCGTTCCGGCATCCGTAACCAGCGCAATATTTTTTCCTTCTAATAACTGTTCTACCAGATAATGCCCTTTATCAATCTTATTGTATTCATGATAACTGGTCATTGGTGTTTTGATTTCAAAATGGTTTAAAAGCTTAATGCTGTTTCTGGTGTCTTCCGCCGCAATTAAATCCACTTCTTTTAATGTGCGCACCACACGAAACGTCATATCTTCCAGATTACCTATCGGAGTTGCGCACAAATATAATTTTCCACTCATAATTTTTCCTCATGTTTTCTTCCGTAGATATCAAGAATTTCATCGGTATAAACACCCGTTTTTTCATACACAATCAATGGGCGTTCCACTTCAATCCGTGATTTTCCTCCACGCAGTCCTTCAATTAAGACCAGATTTGGCTCTTTGTCTGCATAAGGCTGTACCAGACGCATCCTCTTTGGCTCAATTTTATATTTTACCATAACCGACATAATTTCAGCCAGACGAAACGGCCGGTGCACCATATAAAATCTTCCCTTTGGCACAAGCACCTTCGCTGCCTGGGCTATGATATCATCCAGTGTACACAACGTTTCATGCCTTGCAATCGTCTTTGCACTGTTTTCTCCGGTTAGTCCATGACTTCCAATCATGTACGGAGGGTTTGTCGTTACGACATCAAAAGAAGCGCCGCCAAACACTGCACCTGCTTCTTTGATATCTCCGGTTACGATATCAATATCCTGTTCCAGTTTATTATATGCGACACTTCTTCTTGCCAGCTCTGCACTTTCTTCTTGGATTTCCAGTCCTGTAAAATATCCTTTCGGATATCTTGCTTTCATTAAAATAGGGACGATTCCTGTGCCCGTCCCCATATCAAGTACCCTCTCACCCGGCTTGGCTTTTGCAAACCAGGCAAGAAGGACAGCGTCTATCCCAAAGCAGAACTGTTTCGGATTCTGAAAGAGCATATAGCCATTTTGAAGGTCATCAAGACGTTCATTCTTGTCTTTCATTTATTTCTTCTCCAGTTCTTTTAAAGCTCTCATTTCCTCATCGCTGAGGCGGAATTTTTCTTTTTTCTGACGCGGTCTGAATTTTAAGTCTTCCACCGGATATTCCCGAATTTCTTTTTCGCCATCCACATCAACAATAACTTTTACCAGCTGTCTTAACACGCTGACACTGTGCACCTCTCCTCTTAAACCATCTGCGGTTGTCACTCTGTCACCGATTCCCGGAAGTTTACGATTTAATTCTTCGTAAGTTTCTTCCTCATTTTTCAGACAACACATCAATCGCCCACATACACCGGAAATTTTCGACGGATTCAACGACAGATTCTGTTCCTTTGCCATCTTAATGGATACCGGTGCAAACTCAGAAAGATAAGTGTGACAGCACAGCGGACGTCCACAGATTCCGATTCCACCTAAAATTTTTGTCTCATCACGCACACCAATCTGGCGCAGTTCAATTCTTGTCTTAAAGATAGCTGCCAAATCTTTTACCAACTCACGGAAATCAATTCTTCCATCAGCGGTAAAATAAAATAATACTTTATTATTATCAAAGGTATACTCGACATCAATTAGTTTCATCTCGAGTCCGTGCTCTCTGATTTTCTTTAAACAAATCTGGTACGCCTCTTTTTCACGCTTTCGGTTTGCCTCTTCTTTTTTGTCATCCTGTGGAGTCGCAATTCTGATTACTTCTTTTAAAGGCTGTACCACCTTTTCATCTTCCACATCTCTTGGAGCAAGCACGACATGCCCGTATTCCACTCCTCTCGCTGTCTCCACGATTACGTGGTCTCCAACACAAATATCAAAATCCTTCGGTGAAAAATAATAAATCTTTCCCACGTTACGGAATCTGACTCCTATTACTCTTGTCATTTATTAGTTCTCCCTGATTGTCAGGAACAATAGTTCCATCGTTAAGTCAAAATTAACATTCGCCTGCAGACGCGCTTTTGCAGTCTCAATCGCCTTGATAATGGTCTCAAGTCCCTCATAAGAGCTCTTATCTGCTCTCTCTTTGATAAAATTGTATTCATCTTTAAAAACCAGACTGTCCATCTCTTTGGTTGCCTTAAACAACAACACATCTCGAAACCATACTAAAAACAAATCCAGATACTCATAAATCGTATGTTTCTGTTCAGAAAGGTTTTTCAGTGCATCTACCATTTCATAAACTTCCATATCGCTTCCACGACGTAAGATACGGAAAGCCGCATCCATCATTTCTGTAAAATCTTCTGCAGTTGCAATCTGTTTTGCTTTTCCTACATTTCCCTGTGCAAATGCCACACTGACATCTGCCTGATAATCCGGTACATGCAGTTCTTCCATCAGATACTTACGAATGACTTCATCGCGCACCGGTTTAAAATTCAGTGTCACGCATCTTGAAGTAATCGTCGGCAAAAGTCCGGTATTATTGTTTGCCAAAAGCAGAATCACAGCATAAGCCGGCGGTTCTTCAATTGTCTTTAACAGGGCATTTTGAGCCTGTATCGTCATCTTCTCCGCTTCATCTACGATATAAATTTTATAAGGACCGGTATACGGTTTGATTTCCACATCCGAAACCAGTTGTTCGCGGATTTCTTCGATACCAATCGAAGTCGGCTTTACATGCTCCACATAGATAATGTCCGGATGATTCCGGCTCATTGCTTTTCTACAGGAACTGCAATGCATACACGGCTCTTTTTTATGTTCCTCGCATTGCAATGTCATGGCAAATAATTTTGCCAGAAGTTTTTTACCGCTTCCTTTTTCTCCTGCAAAAATATAAGAATGTGAAACCTGTTCCTTCTCAACTGCATTCTGCAAATGACGGATTACCTCTTCGTGTCCCAATACTTTTTCAACTTCCTGCATTGCAATCACCCACCTTGTCCTAATAATGTCTTGTATGTCTCAAAATGATAACGTGATACCATTTCGAATATGTTCTCATTATACCACACGATTGAAATGCACTCAATAATTCCTTCTCTAACATTTCTATTAAGATTCTATTAAGCGTTTTTTGATATATGCTGTTATTTCACTCAGACACGTCTCTAAACTTTTATTAAAAAATCGTTTTTCAATTCCTGCCTGCTCTAATTTTTCTTCCGAGAAATCCTCCGCATCGGCAAGAAAACGACGACAAAGTTCCTCATAATGTGGTTCTTTCTGGGTTTCCTCTCTTGCAATGGCACGTTTTAGACGCTCCCCATCTTCCACCTCCACATAAATCGGACACAGCGACGCTACTCCATAATATGCTTTCAGATTCTGATAGGATTCAAGCGTTCCAATGGCAAGATAACTGGTTTTGCTTAAATCAACCGAACCGTCATCTGCTGTAAAATAAGTCCACGGTCCGTAAACTGTCTGATAGGTTCTTGCTTCAATCACTTTTTCTGCTTTATCAAATTCAAAATACTTTGCCTCATCTACAAAGTGGTATTCCTGTCCTTCTTTTTCTCCGTCACGAATCGGACGAGTGGTATAAAGCACCAGTCTTCCAAGCTTTAAATTCTCTGATTCCTGAAGCTTTCGGTAGATGGTGTCTTTTCCGGAAGAACTTTTTCCCATGATATAAAATATTTTTCCCATAATTCACCTTTTTTGCACACGAATCTTCTGTGCATGATAATCAATCAATCCCTGTACTTCAAGCCCCTGCATTTTCCAGCTCTCTATTTTTTCAATCAGCTCTTTTGTTACCCTTTCTCCCGGCACAATACACGGAATCCCCGGTGGATAAAGATACGCAAACTCTGTACTCACTCTTTCCTCTGCTTCTTTTAAATTCACTTCTTCCCAGTCTGCATCCATTGCCTCTGCAACGCTACAAACTGCATTTTCGTCTGTAAACTCAATTTTTGTCTGCGCTTTCTCCTTTATTTGACTTTCCGTCTCAGAATCAAGTACCGAATCAATTTCCAAAAGTGCACCTGCAAGCCGTGCAAATCCTTCTTCACTGTCCATCACGCTTGAAAGTGCAAGCACATAAGACGGAGCGGTCATTTCCATTTCTAACTGATATTTATCGAGCAGTTTTTCCCGAAGCACCTCTCCATCAATAGAAGTCCCCTTTGTTGAAATAATAATTTTAGAACAATCCATATCATAGACGCCATGTTTCCCGACTACTTCATCCGGTTTGACCAGATGCAGATGCTTCAAATCAGAAAGCTTTCTGCGGCACTCCTTTAATCGTACCGTGTATTCTTTAAATAACACTTCCGAAGAATACTCCAGCAGTCGGATACAGGCATCCATACTGCTCATAAAAACATAAGACGGGCTACTGCTCTGATAAATTGAAAGAAACCGCTTCAACCGTTCTTCAGATACAAGACTGCCCTGCGTGTGCAGCAGGGCAGTTTGTGTCAATGAAGGCAAAGTTTTATGCAGACTCTGGATTACGATATCTGCGCCGTTTTCAAGTGCAGACTCTGGAAATGTATCTGAAAAACGAAGATGAGCTCCATGTGCCTCATCTACAATCAGTGGAATTTGATGTGCGTGTACAATCTCACTAATTTCAGCAATATCAGACACCATTCCGTCATAAGATGGCGAAGTAATCAGTACTGCTTCTATCTCAGGACAGACGTTCAAAGCTTCTTCTACCGCTTTCGGTGTAATTCCGCCATTTAATTCTGTCTCTTCAAACACAGCCGGATATAAATAATGTGCATGCAGACGTCTTAAATAAACTGCATGATAGGCAGCTTTATGACAGTTTCTTGCCATCAAAATACTGCCCCCATCACTGGTACATGCTGAAATTGCACTTAAAAGCCCGGCGGTACTTCCATTTATCAGATAAAAGCTTTTATCTGCATGGTACAACTTTGCAACACGTTTCTGTGCTTCTAAGAGAATTCCCTCCGCATGATGCAGATTATCAAATCCGGTAATCTCGGTAATATCAATTTCATAAGGATTTTTTAATGTCTCAGGGCAGAAGCTGCGCTTATGCCCCGGCATGTGAAATGGATAAACCTCTCCTTTGCTGTATTCATATAATGCTTCATCGATATATTTTTTCATTTTTTTAATTTCTTATATTTGTCCGGTGGATATTCACAATCCACTTCACTCTTTCATTCGGTTAACTTATCTTGCAAGTGCTTCCTGTACCATTTTCTGAACAGTTGCAAATACATCCTCTAATGCTACTTTTTCTCTTACAGATTTATCTCTTGTTACCACTTCACAGCATCCCTCTTTCATATTTCTCGGGCTTGCAATGATACGAACCGGAATACCCATTAAGTCAGCATCGCTGAACATAACACCGGCACTTACTTTTCTGTCATCGTAAAGTACTTCGATTCCTGCGTTCTGTAACTGTTCATATAACCCATCTGAATAGTTCTTGATTTCTTCATTGTCCGGACGTACACAGCAAAGGTGAACCTGCCATGGAGCAATTGTCATTGGCCAGATTGGACCATACTCATCATGATGTGCTTCGCAGACAGATGCAGCAAGTCTGCCGACACCAATTCCATAACATCCCATAATCGGATATTTTTCTTTGCTGTCTTTATCGAGATATTTCATTCCCATGCTCTTCGTATATTTTGTTCCGAGCTGGAAAATGTTTCCGACTTCGATACCTCTTGATACTTTGATTGCTTTTTTCTTACAACATGGGCAGATTCCGCCATCTACGATTTTTGCGAAATCATGATATTCTGCATCCGGAAGATCTCTTTCCATACAAAGCCCTGTGTAATGATAATCATCCTGATTTCCGCCACAGCAAAGATTGCATCCACCTTTTAAAGAACTGTCATATAAAACAGCTACATTTGCATCCATCTTGTAAGGTCCGATAAATCCTGGATGTAATCCACTTTCTAAGGTAATTTCTGCCGGATGAATTTCTTCTTTTAAGAAGTTTGTCAGTTTTGTTTCATTTGCTTCCAAGTCCCCTCTGATAAATAATACAACGTATTCATCATTGGAATTTTTCTGATATACTACCGCTTTACAGGATTTTTCTGCTGAGCTGTTTAAGAATTCACATACTTCTTCGATTGTATGCATATTTGGAGTGCTCACCAGTTTTAATTCCTGATATTCTTCAGCTTCATTTTCTACAATGTTTTCTGCTGCCTCTACATTTGCTTTGTAACCACATTCCGGGCATACTGCAATGGAATCTTCTCCAACCGGAGTCAAAAGCATAAATTCATGAGAAAGGCTTCCACCCATCATACCAGAGTCAGATGCAACTGCGATTGTTTCCGGAATTCCGGCTCTCGCAAAAATTCTTTCATAAGCATGATAACATTTGTCATAATATTCTTCCAAATCTTCCTGAGATGTGTGGAAAGAATACGCATCTTTCATAGTAAATTCACGTACACGGATCAGACCGGCTCTTGGACGTGCTTCATCACGGAATTTTGTCTGGAACTGATAAATCATAAATGGATATTTTGCGTAAGTCTGTCCATATTCTCTTACTAACTGAACCGCTGCCTCTTCATGGGTCATACCAAGTACCATTTTGCTTCCGTTTCTGTCTTTGAAACGAAGCAGTTCACTTCCAACGCTTTCATATCTTCCGGATTCTTCCCATAAAGATGCCGGCAGGGCAACCGGAAACTGTACTTCCTGTCCATCGATTTTATCCATCTCGTCACGGATAATTGCTTCAATTTTCTGGCATACACGACGAAGCGGCATATACTGGGAATAAATTCCGTTTGCCACATACTTCATGTAACCGCCTCTTACCATCAGTGCATGACTGTCGATAACACAATCAGACGGTCTTTCTTTAAATCTGTCTCCTACAAGTTTACTTAACTTCATATTTACTTCCTCCTAAAAAATCTTTAAACTCAACAAAAAATGAAATTAATTAATGAAATAAAAAACCCTGAACTGACAAATTTCTTCAATCAGTTCAGGGCGAATATTCATCCGTGTTACCACCTGAATTCAGGATTACTCCCACACTCATAGATACAGAGTTTCCTCGATATCATTTCCTTTTAACGGGGGACTTCCGACAGTGTCTACTTTCTTATGCCTGACAAATTTCCGGCTCAATTTCAACCTGCAGCTCCAAGACCGGTTCGATACCATCTTATCAAAGCCTTCCACCAACCGGCTTCTCTCTGTACATAGGACTAATATCTACTATTTCTCTTCATCGCTTTTCTTATTTCAAATAATACTGCTTTCGATGGAATCTTAGCATATTTTGTACGTTCTTGCAAGCTGAAATTTCTTTTACGCAGTCAGATCCATTTCATACACTCAGACATGACACAAATTCCTGAAGCGCCCAGTTTTCGCATTTCCTCCACACATTCCCTCGTTGTTTTCATGCCCCCGATTGCAAACACCGGGATTTCCACCTCATCGCACACTTCTTTTAAAAATGCCGTTCCTCTCGGTTCAAGTCCCGGTTTACAGGTTGTCGCAAATATATGTCCGGCTGTCACATAAGAAGCACCCAGCTTTTGCGCTTTTTTTGCATCTTCTTTGCTGTGTGTAGAAACTCCTGTCACTTCAAACTTCTGTGCAATCTCAGGGTTTGCTTCTAAAACAGCAAGCGGAACATGAATTTTCGTGCATCCGGCTTCAAGTGCCGATTCCGTATAAGTATGTGCAATACAACTTACCTTATGCTCCTCGCAAATCTTTTTTACCGAAAACAAAAGTGCTGTATATTCACTTTCTGAAAGATCTTTTTCACGCAGAATCACAGCATGAGGCTGATTCATGCAGATTCTTTTTATCTGCCATAAAAATGCTTCTCTGTCCTGGCAGAGTTTTCGATTCGTAACTGCTATTACCTGTTCTTTATACATAAACATAGTCATTCATAACCGGCTGAAGTCCTTCATCAAGAAGTGCCTCATAGACTTCTTCCACACTTCTTCCATCCGAGATTTCAAACTGGTCATCTCCTTTATTCTCAATCTCTTCTACATGTTCTCCGATTCCCGTGCTGACTCCTGCTGAAATCTTTGTTGCTGCAATATTGACCAGATTATCCCTCACGCGGGAGCACTCTCTGGTTGATACCGTAATACTCGAAAATGGCATAAACAGGCGGTAAGCACATACTACCTGAAGTAACTGTGGTTCATGGACATCCATCGGATTAATCTTGTCATTATTGATAATCGGACGCAGTCTCGGACAGGAAAATGCAATTTCTGCGTGTGGATATTTTCTCTGAAGCAGATACGCATGCATACCTGTTGCAAACGCATCTTTTCTGAAATCATCCAGACCAAGCAAAGCGGCGAATCCAACACCTCTCATTCCACCTTTTAAGGCACGTTCCTGCGCATTTAAGCGGTATGGGAAAATTCGTTTATGACCTGCAAGATGCAGCGTTTCGTACTTATCCGAATTATAGGATTCCTGGAATACGGTTACATAGTCTGCGCCACATTCATGCAGATAAGCATACTCATCAGAATTCATCGGATAAACCTCAAGACCGATTACTTTAAAATATTTTCTTGCGATTTTACAGGCTTCTCCTATGTATTTCACATCCGAATATTTTCGACTTTCTCCAGTCAAAATCAAAACTTCCTGAAGTCCTGTTTTGGCAACTGCTGCCATCTCTTTCTCGATTTCCTGTGCATTTAATTTTGCGCGGTTAATTTTGTTATGGCAGTTAAATCCACAATAAATACAAAAATTTTCACAGTAATTTGCAATATAAATCGGTGTAAACATATTGACACCATTTCCAAAGTGTTTTTCTTTTTCTGCCTTTGCTGCCTGTGCCATCTGTTCTAAATACGGCAGTGCCGCCGGTGATAACAGTGCTGCAAAATCTTCCGGAGTACGGCTCTCATGCGCAAGGGCACGTTCTACATCCTTTGCGGTATATTTCTCATAGTCATACTCATTCATAGCATCAATGACCTGTTTCTGCACATCGGACTCAAGCACTTCCATTCCTTTTAAATACGTCATGTGGTCGATACGGTTTTTCTTCTGCCATTCTTTAATTTCATCATTTAAAATACTCTCATTTACATGGTTTTCTGTACTCATCTTTTTTCTCCCCCCGCTCTTAATCCTGTAAAAATCCGGTAAGCGGAGAAGATGCACTTGCTCCTTTTTCCATGACACGTCCCATACCTGCCAGATAAGCGGCTCTTCCTGCTTCAATTGCTTTCTTAAATGCCTCTGCCATCGCCGGAATATCACCTGCTGTTGCAATTGCAGTATTCGCCATAACTGCTGCTGCCCCCATTTCCATTGCCTCACATGCCTGAGATGGTTTTCCGATTCCTGCATCTACAATAATCGGTAAATCAATTTCATCAATTAAAATCTGAATAAATTCTTTTGTGCAAATTCCTTTATTTGAACCAATCGGAGAACCAAGAGGCATTACACACGCTGCACCGGCATCCCGAAGTTCTCTTGCCACATTTAAATCCGGATACATATATGGCATAACAACAAATCCCTCTTTTGCCAGAATTTCTGTTGCCTTGATGGTTTCATAGTTATCCGGAAACAGATATTTGGAATCATGGATGACTTCGATTTTTACAAAATCTCCACATCCGAGTTCTCTGGAAAGTCTTGCAATACGCACTGCTTCTTCTGCATTTCTTGCACCCGATGTATTTGGAAGCAGTGTGACATTTTCAGGAATATAGTCTAAGATATTTGCCATTCCTCCCTCATTTGCACGTCTCAGTGCCAATGTAATAATCTGTGCTCCTGCTTTTTCCACTGCTGCTTTGATTAAATCCAGGGAATATTTTCCTGAACCTAAAATAAAGCGAGACTCAAATGTATGTCCCCCAAGTGTAAATGTATCATTATTCATTTTGTTTTCCTCCATCTGGTTTTCTATATCCTATTTTTTCTTATTTTATTTTCTTTTTAACTTTCTTTTTCTCTTCTCTATTTGCCTCTGATAATCAGTTCTGTAATCAGATTTGCCTGATGTGCTGCACAGATTGCAACTCTCGGTGCCATAAGCCCTCTTCCCTTTACCGGTTCGGTATGCGCATCCCCACATAAATAAAAATGCTCATTGATTTTTCTTGTCACAATCTCGTTGCTTCTTCCATAGCCTGCCATGCCGGAGCCGGCGACTAAAATCTTATCCGGATAATATTCTCCTACTCCGCTGACTAACATTGCTTTTGCTTCCGGACAGTCGAATGCTTCGCAGATAATGTCTTCATTGTGAAATAAAGTCCCTACATTTTCATCGGTCACTCTCACACAGTCTGTCTCTACCTCAAGGTACGGATTGATTTCCCGAAGTTCCTCCAAAAGTGCTTCCGTCTTGTATCTGCCAATATGTTCCATGCGATACTGCTGACGGTTTAAATTCGTAATATCTACTCTATCAAAATCAATCAGATGCAGATGTCCCACACCGATTCTGGTAAGAAAAAATGCAATGTTTGAACCAAGTCCGCCAAGTCCTGCAATCGCCACTTTTGCCTCATCTAATTTACTTTGAACTTCCTCCGAATGACGCTCAACAAGCGCCTCCCTGATTTCTTCTTTTGTTAACATCTCAGCCTCCTCCTACAAAACTTACAACTTCTAAGACGTCTCCATCTGTTGTTAATGTTTCAGCTAAATGCTTCTTTGGAACAATCTTTCCATTACACTCTACCGCTACACGAGTCAGGTTGTAACCCATCTGCTCTAAGAGCTGTGCAATGGTGGTATTCGGAACAAAATCCCGCTCTCTTCCATTTACTTTAATCATTCTAAACTCCTCACTTTCTTGATGTACTTTCTTAATTTTCCTGTTTGGCATTTTGTAGAACATGTTTTTTATTTTTCATGACAAAACTTTTTAATGAAATAAAAAAGAGTTCACGAAAGAAATACACCCGCGGTGGTGCACCCCTTCATGAACTCTCATTCAATCACTTGGTATTACTTATTCAATTGTCAAATAATTAAAAACATCGTACACTCAGAATCTTTCTGTGCTTGATTATGAGGATACATAAAAAACGGGAGGTGCCAACTTCTGACATCTCCCGCAACATTTCATACGTCTGTCCCTACGTTGGCATTATCCAAATCAGGTTATGGGTCGAAGTTCTTAACTTCCTCTCAGCCTATCAAATAAGCTCCCCTTGTTTTTACCACTTTACTGTACGATATTCTTGCGTATTTGTCAAGTATATTTTCTCAGACCTGTAGGATTACAATTTCTCAGACTTTGAAACGATATCCAACTCCCCAGATAGTCTCGATATACTGTGGTTTTGCTGTATTTAATTCAATTTTTTCACGAATCTTTTTAATGTGTACGGTTACTGTCGCAATATCACCAATGGATTCCATCGCCCAGATTTCTTTAAAGAGTTCGTCTTTTGTAAAGACACGGTTTGGATTCTGTGCAAGGAAGGTTAATAAATCAAATTCTTTGGTTGTAAAATTCTTCTCTTCTCCATTAATCCAGACACGTCTTGCTGTCTTATCAATCTTTAAGCCGCGGATCTCGATGATATCATTTTCCTGTACCCCGGTTCCAATCAGGCGTTCATAACGAGCCAGATGGGCTTTTACCCTTGCAACCAGCTCACTCGGGCTAAACGGTTTTGTCATATAATCATCTGCACCAAGTCCAAGACCACGGATTTTATCAATATCATCTTTCTTTGCAGAAACCATGATAATCGGTGTGTTTTTCACATTTCGGATTTCACGGCAGATTTCAAATCCATCTACTTCCGGAAGCATTAAATCAAGGATAAATAAATCATACTCTCCCTCTAATGCCTTTTTTAATCCGACATCTCCGCGGTTTTCGATTTCCACTTCAAATCCGCTCAACTCCAGATAATCCTTCTCTAAATCAGCAATTGCCTCTTCATCTTCAATAATTAAAATTTTACTCATTTACTGATAAACCTCCTGGTATTTTCTTAAAACAAAGTACATGACTGTACCAATATTTTCCTTGCTGGTTGCCCAGACTTTTCCTCCATGATCCTCCATAATTTTCTTTACAATTGAAAGACCGATTCCACTTCCGCCTTTAGAAGAATTTCTTGACGCATCTGTTCGGTAGAACCGTTCAAAGATATTTGGTAAATCTTTTGCTGAGATTCCTTTTCCGTTATCTTCGATTTCTACCTGAATAAAATCTCCGACATCTTTTACTCTTAAATTAATTCGGCGTGCTCTGGTGCTGTCCATATATTTCAAAGAATTGCTGGTAATATTATTAATCACTCGCTTAATCTGTTCTGCATCCGCAATAACCAGCACCTCCGGTCCTACATAGTTTGAATAGTTAAACTCTACCCCTTTTGATTCAAGTTCCATTCCAATTTCTTCTGCACAGTCATTAAAAAATTCGGTTACGGAAATCTTGTTAAATGTATATGGAATTCGGTTAGTGTCCATCTTTGTATAAAATGTAAGCTGATTAATCAGACGATCCATATCGTTTGCCTTATTATAAATCGTATGGATATATTTATCCATTTTTTCCGGTGTATTGGCAACACCATCCATGATTCCCTCCACATAGCCTTTAATTGCTGTAATCGGCGTCTTCAGATCATGGGAAATGTTGCTGATTAACTCTTTGCTTTCTTTATCGAACTGAACTTTCTCTTCGGATGTCTCTTTTAAACGCTGACGCATTTCTTCAAAATCCTGACACAAGTCCGAAATTTCACTCACACCTTCCGGTGTAATCGAAAAATCAAGGTCTCCATCTTTAATCTTCTGTGTCGCTGTACGCAGTTTATCAAGCGGTGCAATGACTCCACGGTAAATCCACCAGGTCAGTCCAAGACCGGTAAGAATCAAAATCACCACTACAGAAATCATCATATTTTTTATCAGTGCCTTTAACTGCGGCAGAGTTTTTAAAATACTTGACACAATAAAGACACTGCCCTGTGTTCCATCTGGTTTTTCAAAATTAATCTGTTTCACCAGTGCCTGTACTGTTCCTCCCAGATAAAGTCCATCATTATCCTGTGCATCAATGGCTTCTTCGGAGTTCTCATCTTCAATTGAGGCATAAGGAGGCAGCCGTTTCACAAGTTCACTTGAATAATTTTCATTTCCATAATAGATAATTTGGTTTCCTTCTCTTACTAAGAGATAGGAATGTGCTTCCTTTAATCTGCCATTAATTTGATTTAAGTAATCTTCATTTTCTAATTCTTTCGTATCTTTTTTTGCCGTCTCCCTCAGCTCTTCTGCAATGTCATCGGTCATGCTGTTAATCACTTCTGCCGTATTAGAAAGTGAATCATAAGAGGCATTTTCAATTCCATATTGTTCTTCCATCACATTTAACTGATGCTGACTGAATGCCCAAAATGCAACACTTGCGCAGATTAGCGGTTCGAGGATAATAACAAAAAAGGAGATAACGATTCTTGTTTTAAGTTTCATTGCTCCTTTTTCTCCTTTCCTGCCTGTTTTTTTAGTGTTTATCCCATTCCAAAACTTAAGATAAAATTTTTATAACGATAATTATAACATAAACCTCTTCTCTTTCTTGAAAATATTAATAAAACAAGTCTAAACTTTCTATAAATTGCTTTTTGTGCAAGCACAACCGCAATTTATACTTTTGACACTTACATCATATTATATCATAAAAAAACAGGAAATTTTTCATATTTCTACAAAAAACTCCCTGTTATTCTTATCTATTCTCCACTTTTTTTAGTGAATCTTAGAAATTCCTTTTATTAATCTTCCAGATATTTTTTCAGTTCTTCTACTTTATCCAGTGCTTCCCATGGCAGATTTAAGTCATTTCTTCCGAAATGTCCGTAAGCGGCTGTCTGTTTGTAAATCGGACGACGTAAGTTAAGCATTTTGATAATTCCTGCCGGTCTTAAGTCGAAGTTTTCACGAACGATTTCTGTCAGTCTCTGGTCGGAAAGTTTTCCTGTTCCAAAAGTGTCAACCTGGATAGAAGTTGGATGTGCAACACCGATCGCATAAGAAAGCTGAATTTCACATTTCTTTGCAAGACCTGCTGCTACCATATTTTTTGCAACGTAACGTGCTGCATAAGCTGCAGAACGGTCTACTTTTGTACAGTCTTTTCCGGAGAAAGCTCCACCGCCGTGACGAGCATATCCACCGTAAGTATCTACGATAATTTTACGTCCTGTCAGACCACTGTCTCCGTGAGGTCCACCGATTACGAAACGTCCTGTCGGGTTGATGAAGAATTTTGTATTTTCATCTACCATTTCTGCCGGAAGAATCGGGTCAAATACATATTTTTTGATATCTTCATGAATCTGTTCCTGTGTTACTTCCGGGTCATGCTGTGTAGATAATACAACCGCATCGAGACGCATTGGCTTGTCATTTTCATCATATTCTACAGTAACCTGTGTTTTTCCATCCGGTCTTAAATAAGTTAAAGTTCCATCTTTACGAACTTTTGTAAGCTGACGAGACAGTTTGTGAGCCAGAGCAATTGGATATGGCATATATTCTTCTGTTTCATCACTTGCGAAACCGAACATCATACCCTGATCACCAGCACCGATTGCATCGATTTCTTCATCAGACATGGTGTTTTCTTTTGCTTCCAGTGCTTTATCAACACCCATCGCAATATCAGCAGACTGTTCATCAATTGTTGTAATAACACCGCAGGTATCTGCATCAAAACCATATTTTGCTCTTGTATATCCGATTTCACGAACCGTTTCTCTTACGATTTTCGGAATATCTACATAAGCTTTTGTTGTAATTTCACCCATAACCATAACAACACCTGTTGTTGTGCATGTTTCGCATGCAACACGGCTCATTGGGTCTTGTTCCATTAATGCATCCAGAATTGCATCGGAAATCGCATCACACATCTTGTCTGGATGTCCTTCTGTTACGGACTCGGAAGTAAATAATCTTTTTTCCATTCTTCTTATTCTCCTTTGTTTGATTTTTTGTTTCTTATTCCCATTTACATGCAAGTAAAAAGGTCCGCAGACAAGCGGACCCATAAGTTTTTAAATGAATCCTCTTATTGTTCGACTTACTCGCTCAGGCTGGCACCTTCCTTTTTCAAGGGGTTGCCGTGACTTCACAGGTCCTATGTACCTCCATCACTCTGAATAAAAGGGATAACCACTATTTGATTTTTTTATAGTTTCATGGTGTATTATACACGTTATTTTTAAAAAAGCAAGGTATTTTTCCGATTTTCCTTATTTTTACTGGAATATCTCCTTATATTTTCTTACAAATACACTTTTCTACCTCCGGCATCTGCGATTCCCATCTGCCCCCGATATTTCGCAACTGTTCTTCTTGAAATGCTGATTCCTTTTTCCTGCATCTTCTCTGCAATTTTCTGGTCACTGAGCGGATGTGACTGAATCATCTTTTCTGATAGTTTCTGCGTCTGCGTTAGATTAAGCTCTTGTCTCATACACCCTGTCCTATTCTCTTAAAAAACATATAAACTAAAAAACGAAACCACATCTCCGTTCCATTCCATATTCATATTACAATGCTTTGCCATCTTTCCTGCATCAATGCAGTAAGCAGAAAGACACGAAAAACGCATCGTTTCATTGACACATGGTTCTTTTGCTTTTGCTTTACATTCCTCACAGAAATTACATGGTCCGCACATAATAAACATTCCATTATCAGGCAGACCCTGCTCTTTCAATTCTTCTACGGCATGTAATGTTTTATTTGTATGCATCTTCTTAATAATTTTTGTTTCTGCATCATCAAAAATATTTTGAACCGGAGTTCTTGACTGAAAAACCAACGCATGTTCGTATTTTCTTACCTTTTGCTCCATTTCCTCCGGTGTTCCGCAAAGCGGTGGACAGGCATAATTATTTCCATAATTCCCACAGTCATTCATCTCACAAAACTGTCGAAATTCATGTTCAAACTCCAGATCTTTTGTTTCCATAAATTTCATTGTTGCAAATCCAAATGCTTTTGCCTGTTTTTCCATTTCTATTTTTTTCATCTTAAATTTCCCCTTTCAAATACCTTTACTAACTTTTTCTATTATACCAAAAAAAACCGTTACAGATAAGATACCATTATCTATAACAGCTTTGTTTTTATTGTCTATTTTAACTTTTTGCAGGAGGAATTCCTCCACCTGTATTGACCAATCATACATATTTTTTGCGGAGGTTTTATGTACGAATACAGCTTTTGGAATTCTCCTGCCCTTTCAAAGTAAAGGATGTATAAATTCCGTACACAGGTTCCTCTAAGTTTGTATCAGAATGTACCGTTCTTCTGATACGTGCTTTTTCAAGCATAAGGCGTTCCATATCAGATATCATGGATGGAAAACTTTCTTCGGAAGTTTCAACCTTTCACTTACTTAAGCAGGTTTCCTGACTTGCCTATCAACGCTTGGCACTCCTTCTCGTACGCTCTAATACAATGGATTCTTGCGCTTCGCTCCTTGCTTACAGTGGCCGGACCGCTCAGGATTTTCACCTGATTCCCTTTTCACCACGGACAAAAAAAGAGGGGAAAATGTCTGTGATGCACTTAATAAGTTGATATGAAATCTATACACGCACTTACCATAGCACAGGTACTAGATATTGTCAAGAAAAAAACGATTTGGATTTTATTCCAAACCGTTTTTTTTATTTTTAATGCTATTTTACTGGTTTTCAGCCGATTCTAAGCTGAAATTTCTGAATTTCCTTTTCACTGGATACTCGTTCAATCTCAGCGCCAAGGCTTCTTAATTTGTCTTCAAATCGCTCATATCCTCTCTGGATATAAACAATATCATCTACGACCGTAAATCCTTCTGCCGCAAGACCGGCAATTACAAGTGCTGCACCTGCACGAAGGTCTGGTGCGCTGACTCTTGCGCCTGTCAGTTTTTCCACGCCATCAATGATTGCTGTATTTCCTTCTACTTTGATATTGGCACCCATACGAGAAAGCTCGTCCGCATATTTAAAACGATTTTCAAAGATAGATTCTGTTACAATACTTGTTCCTTCTGCCAAAGTAAGTGCGACTGCAAACTGAGGCTGCATATCAGTTGGATAACCCGGATATGGCATAGTCTTTACATGAGTACGAGTCAGACGTTTGTTTGCTACTACACGCACCGCATCATCAAATTCTTCTACCTGACATCCGATTTCTTCTAATTTTGCAGTTGTTGCTTCCAGATGTTTCGGAATTACATTTTTTACCATGATATCGCCTCTGGTCGCTGCGGCTGCGCACATAAATGTTCCGGCTTCAATCTGATCCGGAATAATGGAATAAGTTGTTCCATGTAACTTTTCTACACCCTGAATACGGATTACATCGGTACCTGCACCCTTGATACTTGCTCCCATGCTGTTTAAGAAGTTTGCCACATCGACAACATGCGGCTCTCTTGCTGCATTTTCAATAATGGTATTTCCGGTTGCCATTGCAGCTGCCATCATGATATTGATTGTAGCACCTACAGATACCATATCCAGGAAAATATGTTTTCCTGTCAAGTTCTCTGCTTTTGCAACGACTGCACCGTGAAGAATATCTACGGATGCACCCAGTGCACGGAATCCTTTTAAATGCTGGTCAATCGGACGACTTCCGATATTGCATCCGCCCGGAAGTGGAACTTCTGCGGATTTATATTTTCCGAGCAGTGCTCCTAATAAGTAATAAGATGCTCTGATTTTCTTGATGTATTCATATTCAACACTGATATCAGAAATAGTAGAACCTGTGATTTTTACTTCTGTCGGACTGACTCTTTCTACAACTGCTCCGATTTCTTTAATTGCTTCGAGTAATACATTGATATCTCTTACATCCGGAAGGTTTTCAATATAAACCATTTCATCTGTCATAATTGCCGCTGCCAGAATCGCAAGTGCTGCATTTTTTGCTCCACCGATTTCAACTTCACCAACGAGCGGGTTACCGCCTTTGATTACATATTGTTCCATATACACACCTCTATATTTTTATTCATGTATCTGATGCCTGTTTTTGTCATTCTTATCATCAAATTCATAACCTGATTTTCAAAGTTTCATAATAGTCAACCCTTATCTTATAACATCTTACCGGGTTTGTAAACAAAAAATCGTCTTTTGCCTAGATTTACTGCTTGCAATTCCTCATTTTGTCAGTTATAATGAAAGTCTGTCAACTATTTTCTGTAAAGTCTGTTCTACATCCAGATTTTTTTCATTAACTGTCAAATCCGCATATTTCTCATACAGCGGAATTCTTTCTTCATATAACCCTCTTAAATCCTGACCGTCTTTTAATACCACACCACGACCTTTTAAATTTCCCAGTCTCTTTTTCAGCTGGTCATATTCCAACTCCAAGTATATAACTCGTCCTGTTTTTTTCAACTCCTGCATCGCTTTTTCACAATACACAACACTTCCACCTGTCGCAACAATCGATTTTTCTTCATTTTGCGCAATGTATACATTTGCATTTTCTTCTGCTTTTAAAAAGCCATCCAAACCTTCTTCTGAAATAATTTCATGCAACAGGCGGTTTTCTCTTTTCTGAATTACTAAATCCGCATCAATAAACTGATATCCCAATACTTTTGCCAAAATAACACCTACTGTACTTTTGCCAACTCCAGGCATGCCAATTAAAACGATATTTTCTTTACTCATTTCTTTTGTCTCTTCTTTCTCTGTTTTCTTATGCTGTATCCAAAAGTTCCCAGTTTTTTGCCCAGTCCATAATATTCCCCATGAGAATATACAATCGGATTGGCAAGTGCTAAATCAAATTTTCCTTTTTCATCCATATATTTATCATCTACATGGACTGCAAGCACATCGGCAACAAATGTGCTGTGGCTTCCCAGTTCTTTGATTTCCCTGACCCTGCATTCAATGCAGACCGGAGATTCCTTAATCATCGGAACACCCACATGAGATGCTTTTTCTCTGGTGAGTCCTGTTTCTTTAAATTTATCTACCTCTCTTCCTGATTTTACACCACAATAGTCCGTTGCGCGAACCAGTTTTTCGGTTGTCAGATTGATGACAAATTCCTTTGTGTCACATAGCATTGTATAAGAATACCGCTCCGGTCTTACCGAAATTGATACCATAGGAGGGTTGGTGCAGACCGTTCCCGCCCATGCTACCGTGATAATGTTATCATTCCCTGCTTCATCTGCCACCGTGACCATTACAACCGGCAGAGGATAAAGCATGTTTCCAGGCTTCCATTCAATTTTTCCCATGTGTTTCCCCTTCTTCTGTTTTTCATTTCTTCGAGATTTTCTCTTTTAGCTATTCTGCTGTAAGGCAGTGATAAATTCCGGAATTAACTGCTTCTTTCTTGATACGACTCCCGGAAGAATATATCCGCCATTTTCTTCTTTTACATTAAAGGCATCCTCAACCAATCTGCCACTTCCATCTCCATAACAGATAATTTCTGATGTTTCCTCCAAAATATTCGTAAGCATAATAAATACCATCGTAATTCCATTTTTTCCACATTCTTTTTTCATAAATGGAATCAGACGTTTCTTTAAGCTTAACAGTTCATCCTGATTCATAGAACTGATTTGTCCTACGCCAAAGTTTACCTGTTCGGTTGTAAAACGTTTGAAATCCTGATAGAAGATTCCCTCTGTTGTCTTTCCCTTTAAATTGCTTCCTGCCGTAAACATTTCTTTGGCAAATTCTTCTATGTTAATACCGGCTACTAAAGCAAGTGCTCCTGCTGCCATCTTATCTCTGTGTGTACAGGTCGGCGAACGAAACATCAGCGTATCGGAAATAATCGCTGCGCATAAAAGTCCTGCGATTGCCGGAGAAACTTCGAGATTTCGTTCCACATACATCTGATGCATAATCGTCGCAGTACAGCCCACCGGCTGATTACGAAAGACAATCGGAGACATGGTTTCGATAGAGCCGATTCTGTGATGGTCAATAATTTCCAGAATCTCCGCTGCCTCAATATTATCAACTGCCTGGGAACGTTCATTATGGTCTACTAAAATCACTTCTTTTTTCTTCATTCCCAGCAAATTTCGTCTGGAAACCGTTCCAATATATTTTCCATGTTTATTTACTACAGGGAAGGCTCTGTGACGGTTCTTTACCATCACCTCTTTAATCTGGTCTGTAAAATCATCGGTCTGGAAGGTAATCAGATTATCTTTTTTCATGATGTGTTTGACCGGAATACTCTGATTAATCAGACGCGCAATCGTAAAGGTATCAAGCGGAGAACGGATAATTACACAGTCATTTTTCGTTGCTGCTTCCTGAATATCCTCTGCAACTTCCGCATTGTTACACACAATAATACAGCTTACATTTTCTTCAATCGCACATAAATGGTCTTCGTATCTATCTCCTAAGATAACCAAATCATCTTCTTCTAAGTACTCTCCCAGTTTTTCCGGAAGTGTCGCACCGATTACAACTTTTCCTCTTAAGAAATATCCATGTCCGTTTCCGGTTACAATCTTTCCTTCTACTGTATTCGCAATACTTCGATACTGGGTTCTCGCATTGGAAAGGAAATAATTATCATGCGCATCCATATAAGATTTTGCAATATCTCCGGTTGTAATCAGTCCCTCTAACTGTCCGTCCTCTTTTGTAATAGGAAGTGTCACCGCATTGGTTTCTTTCATAATCGCCCATGCATCCTTAATGGAAATGCTGTGCGGAACTCCCGGAGTTTCCCTAATTTCCATATCTCTTACCTGAGTTCCGACATCCGGAAGATAGCCTGGTGCATCAACGCCAAAACGTTTTAAAACATACTCTGTTTCTTCATTTATCTGACCTGCACGTTTTGCAATATACTTTCTTCCATCATTCGAACGATTTTTAATATCTGCATAAGCAATCGCTGAACAAATCGAATCGGTATCTGGATTTTTATGTCCTAAAATATAGATTTTTTCTTGTTTCGCCATGTTGTGTGCTTCCCTTTCTTATATTTACATTCCAAATTCTTTTCTATTTCAAATTTTTCTTCTACTCTATATAATATCCCATTTTTCTTCTGCGTGCAATTATTTACCCACAAACTGATAGGCAATTCGTGCATTTCCATCTTCTTTTTTTCCAGCAAGATAAATCGTACCGCATTTTTCAAATCCATTTTTGGCAAATACTTTCTGCATTACAATATTATCCTTATAAGTATCTCCACGCAGATTCGAAATCTGTGATTTGCAGAAATCCATACAGATTTTTGAGATTCCCGGAACTCTTCCGCGACTTGCTACGCGGTGGATTGTACCATAAGGAGCTTCATTTTTCCACTCTCCGTCATAAATATCCACATAATTTGGTTCTACTTTTCCCATAAAAAATACAAACGTTGCCTCGATTTCACCATTTTCGACACACACATAACACTCTTCTTTTTTGATATCTGCTTCTACGATTTCCTGTTCCGGATAAGTTGTTCCCCACTGGGACGCATTTCCGTTCTTCGCCATAAACTGACGTGCATGTTCAAAAATTTCCATAATTTCATCGAGTTCTTCTATTTTTGCTTTTCTGATTTCCATCGGTCTTTCTCTCTTTCTATTCTGGCTTTTTGTCAGAACTATCTACATCGGTTTTTAGTCTTTCTTATCTTACCTTAACCCACCCGACAAAATCAACAAATCTTTCAACATTCTCTCTACTCCATTGCAGATTTTCACTTTCCTGTGCTATAATCGAAAACAAAAAGCTTCCTATTTTTCAATTTTATTTAAGGAAGTATTAATGGAGGTAGCATCATGAGCGAAGAAATAAAAAAACAGGAAACAATGGATGATTTTGCACAGGAAATCGAAGCTTCTTTCAGCAATTTCCGTGACGCAGACATGGAAATCTGGGACAAGTTAGAACAGATGAAAGAAGATAAAGAAGCATTTGAAGTTACTATTGAAGGCATCGTAAAAGGCGGAGCAATCGCTTACGTGGAAGGCATCCGTGCCTTTATTCCGGTTTCCAAACTTTCTCTGGAATATGTCAAAGAACCGGAAGAATTTTTAAAGAAAACTTTGATGGTACGTGTATTTGAAGTGGATGAAGCTGAAAATCGTCTTGTCCTTTCCGCAAGAGAATTATTAAAAGAGCAGGCTGACGCCGAAAAACTTGCAAAAACACAGCAGATTACAGTTGGAAGCGTATTAGAAGGTACCGTAGAAAGTCTTCAGACTTACGGCGCATTTATTGACCTCGGAGATGGCATTTCCGGTCTGGTTCACATCTCACAGATCAGCCAGAAACGAATCAAATCTCCAAAAGCAGTCCTCTCTGTTGGCGATAACGTAACCGTAAAAGTTATCAAAAATGAAGATGGAAAACTGAGTCTCAGCATGAAAGCTTTAATGGAAGCTCCGGAAGAAGAAGAGGAAGAAGTCATCGACTATGAACTTCCAGAAGCAGAAGAAGCTACTACAACACTCGGCTCTCTTTTTAAAAATATTAAATTAGATTAAGTAAAATAGAATACAGGAGATATCATGGTAAAAAAAATATTAAACCGATTTTTTATCGATGGACTCACCGGTATGTCTTACGGTCTGTTCGCCACTCTTATTATCGGAACAATTCTTCAACAGATTGGTACTTTAATCAGTGGTGAAATTGGCACTTACCTCTATCAGTTTGGTAAAATAGCTGCCGGTATGACCAGCGCCGGTATCGGCATCGGTGTTGCCTGCAAATTTGGCGAAAGTCCTCTGGTTGTACTCTCTTCTGCAACTGCCGGTATGGTTGGCGGTTATTCAAGCAAAATCCTTGCCGGAACGATTTTCACGGAGGATGGTGCACTGTTACTTTCCGGTCCCGGAGAACCGCTTGGCGCTTTTCTTGCTGCTTATATTGCAATTGAAGTTGCTCATGTTGTCTCCGGCAAAACCCAACTTGACATTATTATTACCCCTTTAACCGGAATTTTAACCGGTTCTGCTGTCGGACTTTTCTTTGGTCCTCCAATCAGCAAGTTAATGACTGAATTAGGAGAATTAATTAACTGGGGAACCGAACAACAGCCTCTCTTAATGGGCGTTATCGTCTCTGTTTTAATGGGTATGATTTTAACTCTTCCGATTAGTTCCGCAGCCCTTGGAATTATTCTAAATCTATCCGGGCTTGCCGCCGGTGCAGCAACCGTCGGATGCTGTTGTAACATGGTCGGTTTTGGAATTGCAAGTTATAAAGAAAATGGAGCTCCTGGTCTGATCGCACAGGGGCTTGGAACTTCCATGCTTCAAGTTCCTAATATTATGAGGAAACCACTCATCTGGCTTCCTGTCATTTTATCGAGTGCCATCTTAGGACCGGTTTCTACACTTCTCTTTAAAATGACAAACAATGCAACCGGTTCCGGAATGGGTACGGCAGGGCTTGTCGGACAGATTATGACCTGGCAGACCATGGTTGTTCCGGGAGTTTCAAGCGTAGTGGTATTATTTAAAATTTTAATCATGCACTTTGCACTTCCGGCTGCATTGACTTATTTTTTCTCAAATATTATGAGAAATTTAGGCTGGATTAAAGATGGGGATATGGCTCTTCCGATGTAATATTAAAAAAGCGAGGCAGCTTAGCTGTCCCGCTTTTTCACATACTTTATAAAAAACTGAGAAAAGAGAGAATCATGAATAATATACTAATTATAGACGACGACATTGATTTATGTAACTTAATGAAACACTGCGTTTCTAACGAAGGTTTTTCTCCATTAATTGCTAATAATAAACAAGAGGCTTATTCTATCCTTAATAATTCTTCTGATAGTATTTATCTAGTAATCCTAGATATTATGCTTCCTGATGGCTCTGGTTTGGAATTATTATCTTACATTCATAACAACTGGAATTTTCCTGTAATCATGGTTACTGCAAAGGACAGCCTGGAAGATAAAGTAATCGGACTCCGATTGGGTGCTGATGATTATTTAACAAAACCTTTTAATTTAAAAGAACTTGAAGCTCGAATTAACGCTCTTACCCGTCGTTATAAATCATCTATTTCTCACTCCGATATTGCTGATTCTACGTTACAATTTTCAAGCATTTCAATCAATCCACTCACTCGAACTGTTACTTGTAACAATGATTCTATTAATCTGACCGGCAGAGAATTTGATATCCTTTATTATTTAGCTTCTAATCCCAATGTTGTTTATACCAAAAAGCAAATTTATGAAGCTATTTGGAACGACGAATATATTTATGATGACGGAAGCTTAATGGCTATTATATGTAAAATCCGCAAGAAGTTAAAGCAATGTAGTCCTGACATTACATACATCGAAACAATTCATGGTATCGGATATCGCTTTAATAGGGAGGTTTAATATGTTTCAACTTATTATGTATTTACTATTCTTTTTCTCTATAATTATCACTGTTCATTGCGTAATTAACAATTTTCATTTAAAATCCGAAATCAATCAATTAGAAAAAGAATTAGACATCATTATTCATGAAAATCTCCGCCACAGAATTTTAGTAAAACCTTATTCTCATACCCAGAATCTTTGTTTTCAGATAAATGAGTTATGTGCCCTTTATCAAAATGATATCCTATCGTTCAAAAAATCAGAAAAAAAATATAAGAACTTAATGGTTAATTTATCACATGATGTACGCACGCCCCTTGCTTCTATGATTGGACATCTTGAATTATTGACTGATTCTTTAAATAATATTTCTCTTGATAATTACTCTTCACTGGAAGTAATCAACCGAAAGGCTTTAGAATTAACTAACTTTATTGAAATGCTTTTTCAATGGACTAAGTTAGATGCAAATGAAGAAAAACTTACTCTTTCCACTTTCGATATTGCTGAACAATCTCGTATTATTATTAGTAAATGGATTACTTCTTTTGAAAAAAATAATATTGAATACTCATTTTCTATTCCTGAGAAAAAATATTTATGTATTCTTGATGCTACTGCCTATCAGCGTATTCTTGATAATATTTTTAAGAATATTTTAAATCACAGCCATGCAACAAAACTTCATTTTTCCATTACTCAATCTGCAACTTACGTTTCTATCTCAATAGAAGATAATGGCATTGGAATTGATACCAAGGAACAATCCTTCATTTTTGAACGTTTATATCGATGTGACATCTCTCAAAATAATAAAGGAAATGGATTAGGTCTTTCAATCGCAAAGGAATTAACTGAAAAAATGCATGGAACGATTTCTGTTGAAAGTATTCCAAATACCTATACGAAATTTTTAATTTCTTTTCCCCTTCAAAACTGATTGAAGGGGTTATAAATTTAAAATTCCATCTGCAATTTTTTCAAAATTCATATCATGTGTAATAATAATTATTATCCTGCCTTTTTTTATTTTTTGTAGTATTTTAAACAATATTTTTGTGCTTTGCCCATCTAAAGCTGATGTTGGTTCATCTAAAATCAATACCTGCTTTTTTTCTTGTAATATTTTATATAAATATAATTTTTGAAGCTGTCCACCTGACAATTCCTCTGGATATGAATTTAAATATTCTTTCAAATTAAAATTATCCTCTTTCATAAGATACTGTATAGTATCATAATGTTTTTCTTCTATTATATTTTTAATTTTGTCATACGGAAATTGTATTTTTTGATTCAAAATAGATATTACTTTTTTCCTTAACATATACATATCTAATCGTCTTATATCATATCCATTTATATAAACATCATCTATATTCTCTAACAAACCTACAATTATTTTTCCCAATGTTGATTTTCCATTTCCATTTAATCCCCTAATAATATATATATTATTTTTTTTAAAAGTATAATTAATATTTTTCAAAATTAATTCCTTACTATCAGGATATTTATAAGATAATTTTTTTATCTTTATATTCTCAATTTCATTTAATATTATATCCCCATTATGCTCACTCTTTATATCAAAAAGTTCTTGTATTCTTTTCAAGGATACATCAACTTGTTTTAAGTTTTTCCCAAAATCTAAATAATACGAAATTATTGAAATCACTCTATTAAAATACGCATTTATAACTGTAAATTCGCCTAATGTTAAATTACCTGCTACAATCTCTTTTACTCCTAACACTAAAAGTACAGCATAAAATCCATATGATACTAAGTTTTCTAAAGCCTTTATTCCTTCATTCATTTGCGTATATTCCAAAAACTTTTTTATATAAATATCATGTATTTTTCTTATATAAGAATCATTTTCTCTAAAACTTGCTTCTACTTTTATATTTTCAGTTAAACTTATTTGCTCATACATTTTTTGATAAAAAATATTTTGTGACTCTTTAACTTGTTCTGTCTTATGAGCCAATTTATTTCCCGAAAAAACATATATTAATATATATATCGGTAAAAAACATATAAATACTACACTTACTCTCATATTTGTTATTGACACATAAAAAATCAAGCTCATACCAATAACTCCATTTATAACAAACATAATTCCATTATCTAAAACAAAATTAATTATATCGGAACTATCTGAATATATTCGTTCTGTAAGATAAGATGCTTCATATTTTTTTAATTCTAAAAGCGGTATATAATGTAGATGCTCTATTAATTTAGAGACTAAACTAAAACTCAATTTTTCACGCAATATCGTAGAAACCACTCCATATATATATCTAAATACAATACTCATAACATACCCACTAATTAATATAACACTGTAATTTAAAAGTTGTTCTATATTATTTCTTTTTACTATTTGATCGATAAAACTACCATTTAAGTAAGTGACCACCACATCTATGCACATACTAAAAAGGCAAAAAACAATAAATATTATTACTTTACCTCTATCTTTCTCTACAGAAACATTTGTTCTTAAAAATCTTAACATTTCAGCACCTCAATACTTTTTATCGAAAAAAGAGGAGAGTTTCCTCTCCTCTAAAATAATGTTCGGATTACTACCAATATTATTTTTCACATATATCTATCTCTTAACCGACAAATATATTACCAGTACAACCTTTGCAACCACCACGACAACCCTTGCATCCTTTGCATCCTGTACATGGGCTATTTTTTCCACATGCTCTAGGTGTAATTTCTCCAGATTCAGTCTGGTTAATTAAATACATAAAATCCATATTCGTTACTCCTTTCCCATTTATTTATAAAAACATTTTATGCTTTTACACAAATTCTTTTTGTTAAAAAGAAATAGTCTTTTCAACATAATCAATATTAAATAGAATATTTCCTGTAAAATGTATTTGATATTTACTTTCCATATTCTTACACCAATCTAAATAATCCTCATTAATTTTATCAATTTCTTCATCAATCTTTGAAAATTGCTCCAAAGAAAAGCCGAGTTCTAATACTCTTTCTGAATTATTAATAATCTTTTTTACACTTGATAAAGCAGTTCCCATTTTATAAATTCTTAAATGTTCTTTAGCTTCCTGACCTGTTATTTGAATTTTTTGCATAATTTAATCCTCTTCTAATACATCCATCTTTTCGCCTCTGCTCTTTCATCCCTATATATCTCAGCAGCAACATAATCAATATATTCTAAATTGGGTAAATCTCTATTCATGTGAAACTCTAATGGCAAAATTTTATTCAACTTACACATAAGTTTTCTAGATTCATTAGCTTCTATATAATTTATCTGGCATTGAATATCTGATGGCACATTTAATTCTCCACAAATTTCATATCCTTCAAATATACATCTATTACAAACTTCTGATTTACATTTTGAACACATGGCAGATTTTTCTCTTAAATATCTCTTGTAATCGTATTCTAATCCATTCTTCAAATCACCTATACTTTTATCTGGATTATTAAAATAAAATGCTGGACAGACATATAATTTACCATTCGGTCCTACTGCAATTGATGAACTTCCAGCACCACAATCATTATCTGCATCTTTATCTGAATAAAGTCTATCGGTTAAAATATTTATTTGATATCCATAATTACCTTCTTTATATTTTCCAAAAATAAACTCGCTTATTTCCTTCAACTGTCTTTTATACAAAACTATTTCTTGTTCATTCCATTCAGAAAGGTCTGATATAAATATATTAATCCGTTTCGCCTTATCAAATAACACCTTTACAGAAAATGCTAATTTTTCAATATGGTTTTTATTTAAAATCAATGTTACAACTGCTGTCATTATATCTTTCTTTAAATTCATATCATCTATTACAGTAATTCCTGTCACCGGATTTTTAAAAGAATTTTCATTAGATATTTCAAAAAATATTTGCTTTCTCATATCTACATATTCTGGAATTTTCCCCTGAAAAATTGGAATTAGCTCTTTTGAACGACATAACTTTAATGCTTTATCCATAATTTCTTTACTTATTTTTTTGCTATTCATATTTTTATTTCTATAATTGCAATGAGCCGGTGCATTATCTTCAGTTATAATATATAAATATTTTAATGTTCTAGTATCTATTTTCTTAATCTTTTCTACTGTCCTACTAGAAGTATACCCTGTAACTTCTTCATATTTTTGCCAATAATATTTATTTGCTTTAGAATTTGCCTTATGCATTTCACAAATATACGTACATCTTTGAAATACCGAATCTTGATTGGATTCACTTAAATTGTGAGCTAAACACCATCCACAATCTGTTCCACATTCACAAGTATTACATTTATCAGGACTTTGTGCCTCCCAAGTTGCCGCTGCCATAGGGCGAAGGCGTGAATAATTTACTCCCTCTTTAATATTTCCAATTACTCTCTTAGCATGATTTTCTGCACACATTTCTAAAAATCGAATACAAGGATAAATATCACCTTTATAATCAAAAGCCAATGTTTTATATCCTGCACCACAACGATTACTTGCTAAATCTTTCTTTCCAACTGGAAGTCCCCTAGTCGGCGAGAAATACGCTACTGAATTAGTTTTATATCTTCCACTCTCAAACATATAATCTGCTAACTCTTTTAATTGCTGTTCGAATATTTCTGCATCACCTTGTTTCCAAACATTTTCATAAACCAAATTAGATTCTACATCCTTAAATCCTAAATCCCATAAATGTATAATACTATCTTTCAAATATAAAAGATCCTCACTAGAAAATGTAGATTTAGTAGATGGATTATAATTTTCTTCCATATAAATTGGGAGGTTTTTAATAACATCATCATAAGATCCTGAACCATCTATCTTTTTTCTTGTCATATCATGTTTTTCTTTTGTTCCATCTATGCTAATAGAAAAAGCACAATGTTCACCATGTTTCTCTACATAATCTCTTACATTCTTTTTGCCATATAAAACACCATTTGTAGAAAATGTAAATACATAATTTGGAAACCACTTATGATTTTCAGCGTACATTCTAAGAATAAAATAATCGCACATTTTATCAATAAGTTCCATCTCAAGAAGTGGTTCTCCACCTATAAAATCAAGCATAATACTATCTGCCATTTCAGATGTGTATGGATTATCAAGTAAAAAATCTATTATCTCTTTTCCTGTTTTCCAATTCATTTTATTATGATTATTTTTTCCTACCATATAGCAGTATGTACATCTCAAATTGCAATCTTCTGTTACACATATTGTTGCATTTAAATAATTACCATCTATCCAACTATTTCTATCTTTGATTTCATTGTACTTAATATCTATCATCTTATCTTTTCCTTTTTCTTTCTCATTAATAATTCCATTATTCCACAGCAAATCACGCTCCATATCAACATTCCTAAAAAAGCTACTACTGCACTTTCCTTCGGTTTTGAAAGCATTGATGTTTCGTAAGGTACAAATTTATAAATAAACCAATTATGTATCAGTGCATAGCTTCCCAAAGGATGCAGATATGCAGTCAATTTTTGCGCCATTTCCTGCTTTAGTGGAAGGCTCGGCATCATAAGTCCAAGCATAATATAAGATATATTGAATAATAATGAAACAATGTAATTTTCTTTACAAAGTATGGCAAATAAAGCAATTGGAAACATTACCATTGATAATAACAAGCTATCTGCCAAATTAATAAAAAGCAAAATCCCTATAGAACTACTTGTTAAATTTAGTCCCTTAATTCCAATAATAAAAATACAGCTGATGGTTGTTGTCATCATAATCAAACTGTTAAAGCATATCACCATTAATATTTTTGCCAGAATAAACTTCAATGGCACAATTGGTATCATTTGTAATTGATAAATCGTTCCATTCCTATATTCATCCCCAAACAACACCATTGTATATAAAATTGAAAACATTAATGTGATAAATATATATATCTGTACGTTATCACAATACAAATCAAGAATCCCTGCTTTACTTGTTAAGTGGTAAACATTCTTAATTAAAAAAAACATCAATGTCATCCAACAAACAACCGCTAAATACTTATGTCTTTGCCTTTTTTCTTTTAAAAACTCTGAAGCAATATACTCCCTCATTTCTTTTATTCCTCTTAATTTTCTACTAATTTTCTAAAATAATCTTCCAAATTTTCCTCTTCTATCTTCATTTCCATTATACCAACCCCATGTTTCGCCAATTCTTTAGAAAGTTCTTTTTTATCCATTTGAAGTTCATAAATATAAATTTGTTCTCTATCTATGACTTCATAATCCTCAACTTTAAAAATTTCTTCCAAAACCCCACAAGTCAATTCAACATTTGTCACTGATATTTTTAAATACTTTCTATTACTCTTCTGAATTTCTTCTATTGGTTTTTCTACAATTAATACTCCATTATTTAAAATACCGATTCGGTCCGCCATGATTGACACTTCTGACAAAAGATGACTCGATATCATAATTGTTGTCTGTTCTTCCTTGCTGATTTTCATTAAATATTTTCTAAAGTCAGCAATTCCAATCGGGTCAAGACCATTCGTAGGTTCATCTAAAATGATAAATTCTGGTTCATGCATTATTACATTCGCCAACCCAAGTCTTTTCTTCATTCCTAGCGAAAATTGCTTATACTTCTTATCTCTTTGAGAAATTAATCCTACTTTTTCAAGCACCTCATCAATTGCATTTTTCTTAGTGATTCCTCTTATATTTGCAAATACTTTTAAATTTTCATACGCCGATAATTCAGGATAAAATCCTTGAAAATCTAAACTTGCTCCAATCCTATTATAGATTCTTAAATTATTCTTACCTGATTTCTCCCAGAAGCAAATTTCTCCATCCGTAATTTCTGTTAAACCTAATATTGTTTTTATTAATGTAGTCTTTCCTGCTCCATTTTTTCCTATTAATCCGTAAATTTCTCCCTCTTGAATATGCATATTTACATTTTTTAACACTTCTATATTTCCATATTTTTTCGTAAGATTTTTTACTGTTAAAACTTCCATTATTTTCCTCCAACACATGTATATCATATCATTCAAATCTTAATGTAACTTTAACCACTTTTTATTTTTATCTTATTTTAAATTTCACAAAATGAAATTATATAAAAAAACGAATCATCGCATTAACATTTTTCTCAAATATTAATACGACAATTCGTTCTTCATTTGCTTATTTCACTCTTTATTTACCCAAACGAATTACATTCCAGGATGCTTTTTTAATCACACTTGTAAGTACACCGTTATCCAGTTTACTTCTTTCATTATCTGTTACCGGATAAACTTTTTCTCCGGCCAGGCTGTTTCCTGCTTTCAAATCTTCGTTTTCCATTACGATATGTTCTAATACACGGTAACCTTCAAAGCTTCTTACATCTGTTGTAAGTTCTACATCTTCTTCTAAGTTACGGTTTACTGCAAAGATTGTTACTTCATCTTTTTCTTCGTTGTAAACTGCAACAGATTCAACGTCTGTGATTTCATCATGTTTTGCAGTTGCATGTTTTGTACTGTTCATAACCGGAAGCAGTGCAACGCCACGTCCGTATTTAGAAGCATGCATAAATGGATAGAAAATAGTCTGTTTCCATGCGCCACCTGCTGCATCTGTCATAATCGGAGCAATTACATTTACTAACTGTGCCAGACATGCCATTTTAACACGGTCTGCATGTTTGATAAGTGTAATCAGCATTAAGCCAACTAACAGTGCATCTTCAAAGTTATAGATATCTTCGAGCATTGGCGGTGCTACCTGCCATGGATGATTTTCTGTGATATCATCATCGGCTGCATTTGAGTGGAACCATACATTCCATTCATCAAAGCTTAAGTTCATGACTTTTTTACTACGTTTTTTCGCTTTTACATAGTCACAGGTTGAGATGACAGTACGAATGAAATCATCCATATCATCAGACTGTGCCAGATAATCATTACTGTCATCATCTCTGTTTCCATAGTACTGATGCATAGAAACATAATCTACATACTCATAAGTATGGGACAGAGTCGTTGCTTCCCAGTCTGGGAAAGTCGGCATGTCACGGAAAGAACTTCCGCAGGATACCAGTTCGATACTTGGGTCAATCAGGCGCATTGCTTTTGCGGTTTCTGCTGCAAGACGTCCATATTCTTCCATTGTTTTATGTCCAATCTGCCATGGACCATCCATTTCATTTCCAAGGCACCATACTTTAATGTTGTGTGGGTCTTTTACTCCGTGCTTAATTCGCATATCACTGTATTTTGTTCCTGATGGATGATTGCAGTATTCCAGAAGATTACAGGCATCTGAAATTCCCCTTGTACCAAGATTGACTGCCATCATAACATCAGAATTCACTTTTTCTGCCCATTTTGAAAATTCATTCAGACCAATTTCATTTTTCTCAAGACTTCTCCATGCAAGTTCCAGTCTATGTGGTCTTTCCTCAACAGGACCTACAGAATCTTCCCAGTAAAAATTAGATACAAAATTTCCGCCCGGGTAACGAATAATCGGAACATCCAGTTCTTTTACCAACTCGATAACATCTTTACGAAATCCATTTTCATCTGCTGCCGGATGACCTGGCTGATAGATTCCCTCATATACAGCTCTTCCTAAATGCTCAATAAAAGAACCATAAATTCTCTTATCAATTGGTGCAATCTGGAACTCTTTATCCAGAACCATTTTCGCTCTTCTGCTCATTTTTTAATCCTCCTGAAAATTCAAAATCATAATTATGTAAATATTTTAAGTATTTATTCCTTTACAGCTCCGGCAGTCATACCTTCGATGAAGTATCTCTGGAAGCATAAGAACAGAATAAAGATTGGGATAATGGAGAATACAGAACCTACTACTAACAGGCTGTAGTTATCTCCATAAGGGTTAATCAGTGTGTTCAAACCGATTGTTAACGTATATTTGCTGGAAGAACGCACAACCAGTAATGGCCACATGTAGTTATTCCATGCATTCATACCATTTAAAATTGCCATAGCGGAAAATGCCGGTTTCAAAATCGGTACAATCAGACGGAAGAAGATTCCGTATTCAGTTGCTCCATCAATACGACCTGCTTCAATCAGAGATTTTGGTGTACCAAGCAGGTACTGTCTGAAGAAGAAAATCGTTGACGCATGTGCAAGGAATGGCAGTACAACTGCTACATAGCTGTCCATCAGTCCCCATGTTGACATCTGTTTGTATAAAGGAAGCATGATAACTTCAAAAGGAATAGAAAGAATAATCAATACTAATACGAAGAAGAAATTCTTCCCTTTGAAATCATAAGCTGCAAAACCATAAGCTACGAAAGCACTTACCAGTAAGGTTAATACTACAGTAACAACAGTTAAGAATAAACTGTTTCTAAACCAAATCCAGTAGTCATGTTGACCGGTAAACAGTAACACGTAGTTTGAAAGTGTCATGCTTGCACTGTCTAAATCAAGGTTCAAACCATACTGAAGAAGATGATTACCCGGTTTAAAACTTGCCAGAATAATGGCATAAATCGGCAGGATAATCAAGATGGCAAGAATCGTAAAGAAAATTACCATAAGCACGGTTGCCACTCTGTTTTTTGTTTTCTGGCTTTTTCCAATTGCTTCTGCTGCCATATTATCTCTCCTCCTTCTTGAATGTTCCTGTTGCAACAAGCTGAATCATATTGATAATCATAACGATGATTAACAGTACAAGACCAACTGCACACGCATATCCCATTGCTCTCTTTTCAATACCCTGTCTGTACAGATATCCTACAATAGTAAGACCGATGTTTCTTGGTGAGTTATTTCCTTTCCATAACATGAAGGACTCAAGGAACATAGACAAACCTGCATAGATACTGATTGTTAACACATAAACGGTTGTTGGTTTTAATAATGGGAATGAAATTTTAATAAACTGCTGCCACTTTGTTGCACCATCGATAGATGCTGCTTCATAAATATCAGTTGAAATATTCTGGAGACCTGCAAGGAAGTAAAGAATATTTACACCCGTCCATCTCCAACATGCAACCAAGAGGAGTGCAAAGTAACTGGTCCACTCACCTTTTAACCATTTGATTGGTGAATGTCCAAAGAGACCGATAATCTGGTTTGCCAGTGCGGTGTCCATTTCACCAAACATCAGACGGAAAATAGTACCTGCAACTACAACAGATGTTAAAGCCGGAAGGAAGTAAACAGATTTGAAGAAATTTGCACCTTTCATCAGCTTACTGTTTAACAGACTTGCAAATAACATTGGAAATGGAATCAGTAAAATCAAAGTTCCAATCATGTATTTTACGCTGTTGTAAATTGCTTTGTAGAACATCTTATCTGAAATCAATCTCGAATAGTTATTAAAGCCTACCCATTTATCTTTGAGTACATCCTGAAAACTAAGAAGTACACCATTTGCAATCGGTACAATCCAGAATAAAAGAATTGTCAATACAAATGGAAGAATAAATACATAAGGAGCGGCTTTCTGTGAGTAAAAGAATTTTTTTACCTTGTTCATGATATATACTCCTCTCTCTAATAAGAGCGGGACATGGGATTTCCCCACATCCCGCTCTTCTTATATTACATTTCTTATCACTTACAAATGATTATTCTGCGAATTCGTTTTCCAGAGTATCCTGTGCTTCATCAAGTGCTTCTTTTACATCTACGCCAGATTCAAAGATATCATTTAAAGTCTGAGTCGTAAATACATTGTTAATAGAAGGCATTTTTTCATCTGTATAACAGTCTAATAAGCCAATGCCATCCTGTACTTCTAACAGTGTATCAAATGGTTTTGTATTGAAGTATTTTACATACTGGTTGTCTGGATTTTCTGTAATATCTGTCTGTGTCCAAACTTCTGTATTTACAGGGTCAAATCCTAATACGTTCCATACTTCTACGTTGGCTTCATCAGAAAGTTTGATGAATGCAAATACGTCTGCTGCAAGGTCTGCATTTTCACCGGATGCTACAACTGCAGTACCGGTACCGCCACCACCGATTGTCTTAACGGCATCATTGTCACCGAATACTGGAGGAGCTGCGATTGCAACTTTACCGGAAAGGTCTGTCATGTAACTTAAGTAACGGCTTGTCTGCCAGAATGGCATGATTGCTGCTGCAACCTCTCCATCATTAAACAGAGGATAAGCTTCTTCATTATCAGGCTGTCCACCAGCGATTGTAGCAAGTGCACCTGCATCCTGCATATCTTTCATGCACTGTAATACTTCAACCATCTTGTCGTTGTTTACATCAAGAGAACCATCTTCTTTTAAGTAGCTTCCACCTTTCTGAGCTAACATCAGGTTCAGTGTCCACTGTGCAGTTGTTTCAGCTGCTGCAAATGTTTTTCCGGTTGCTTCATGATATTTGATACCGGCTTCTTTGAAGTCATCCCATGTTTTGATTGTTGTGTAATCAATACCAGCTGCTTCTAATTCTTCTGTGTTATAGAAAGCTACGGTTGTACCAACATGTGTCGGCAGTCCGTAATATTTACCATCTTTAGAATATAAGTCAAGTCTGGATTCTACTACATTGTCTTTATATGGTGCAATTGCATCTGTTAAGTCTTTCAGTCCGATGTTTCCTGTCATAAATGCCGGGAATTTTCCTAACTCGATATCAACAACATCCGGTGCACCTTCTCCGGATTCCAAAGCCAGAGACAGTTTGTTATGCATATCATCATAAGCCATGTTGGATAATACCAGTTTTACTTTTCTGTCAGGATTCTCTTCGTTCCACTTTTCAGCCATATCTGTGTAGAAATCCTGATGGTTTTCAATGAATGTCCATACATTAAGAGTGGTAACGTCATCTCCCTCTACATCCATTTCTTTTTTACCTGTTTGTTTTGCGGAATCATCACTTCCGGAATCACTGCCTGATGAACCACAGCCTGCCAATGTAGTTCCTACCATTGCTGCACATAATAATGCTGCTAACACTTTCTTTTTCATATTATAGTGTCCTCCTTTAATAAGTTTATCAACTCAGAAGCCTCCTGCTTCTGCATGATACATGGTTGACAAATACTGACATTTTTCAATTAAACGTTTAACATTTAAATGTTCCGCTCTTTTGAACTTGATTCCTCTTTCCGACCTTTTTTTGTCTAATCTGCCCGAATCTTGTCTGTCATTATTGATTTTGTACAACGCTCTTGTTTGTTTTTCTTATTTATACCACATTATTTACACAATAAAAAGCTTATAAATTCTATTTTTTAACGATTAATATCTCTATAATCTCTCTTTTTTTCTTATTATCTCATTTTTTCTTTGTTTTTCATCTTTTCTACATGTTTTATTTTTTTAAATCGTTTAAGTATGTACAAACTGCACAACATTTTTTCTCTCAATCCTAATATTTATCAATTTCAAGTCCTGTTTTCTTTGTATATTTTAACGAAAAACAGCTTTCCAAAACCTTTTAAAAAAAGTCTCAAAAAGCTGTTTTTCTCATTACTTGTATCCTATTTTTACAACTTGTACCACTATAATTTGTAGTCCTGTACAGACTTACGAATTAACATCTCACAAGGCATCTGATAAATCACTTCTTCTTCCTGCGGTACAATCCGTTTTTCCAGCAAAGCAATCATCACTTCTGCTGCACGATATCCAATATCATGCAGCGGCAGTCGGATTGTCGTGAGCGGTGGCTTATAATAACTTGATAACTCTCTGTCATCGTATCCTACAACAGAAAGTTCCTCCGGTATTTTTTTCCCAAGTTCATCCAGTCGGTCATAAAGTCCGCCTGCCATAAGATCATTCATACAAAAGACTGCTGTCACATCATGTGCAAGCAGTTCATCTGCCATTCTATATCCACTTTCTCTTGTCCAGTCTCCCTGTGCAACAAGTTCCGGATCATACACAATCCTGTTGTCTCGCAGTGCTTTCTGGTATCCGACAAGACGTGCCTGTGCATGAAGACTATCCTTTTTTCCCATAACTACACCGATTCTTCTGTGTCCATGCCGAATCAGATGACAGACAACTTCATACGCTCCATGTTCATCATCCACAACAATCGACGGCACTTTTTTGCTTTCCGTATATCCATAAGCCATGACTGCCGGTATCGGCAGGTCATCCGGAATACAATGCATCACCCTCTCATGAGCTGTCACATAAATAATCCCCTCAACCTGCTTTGCCATAAGCTTTTTTATTTCCTGTTTTACCCTTTCAAAATAGTCTTCCCTGCCATAATACACATCCTGATACTTCTTATACAGCCGTAAATTCGTAAGTAAAATCTGATAATCAACTTCCTCACAGTATTCCGTAATCCCGTCAATAATATCCGGAATACTGAAAATAGTCATGTCCTCCGCTATAACACCTATGCTTCTTGTATTCTTTGTTTTAAGATTTTTCGCCACATAATTTGGCATATAGTCCATTTCCTTAGCTGTTTTGAGTACAAGTTCCCTTGTCGTTTCACTTGCACCTGGCTTTTTGTTCAATATGTTGGAAACGGTAGCCACTGATACATGACATGCCTTTGCGATTTCTTTAATCGTCGCCATTTTCCTTTTTTCACCTTCTTTTTTACTTAAACGTTTAATATAATAATTTTATTAAACAACGTCCCCTCTCTTCTGTCAACCTTTTTCGGAAAATCTCTTTTTTATTTTCTTTCTATTCATCTTTTATCTTTTATGCTATACTATACAGAAGCGACAAAAAAGGAAGTGATACTATAAATAATTCAATTTTTGAAAGAGAATATGGAGATGTCAATGACTGGGAAACTATGATGTTTCTTTATCATGCCGCATTAAAACAGGTGGCAACTAAAATTGATATCTTAAACGACGAATTTCAGTATATTCAGCATTATAATCCGATTGAACACGTAAAATCGAGAATCAAAACTCCGGAAAGCATTGTAAAAAAATTAAAAAAAGATGGTTACGAATCAAATATTCCAAACATGATTCGATATGTAAACGATATTGCCGGAATCCGCATTATCTGTTCTTTCACCTCTGATATTTATCTGATTGCTGATTTTATTCGCAAACAAAATGATTTGCGCATTGAGAACATAAAAGACTATATGAAACAGCCAAAAGAGAGCGGTTATCAAAGTTATCATCTACTGGTTTCTGTTCCGGTCTATCTCTATGATAAGACTCTCTATGTTCCCGTAGAAGTTCAGATTCGAACAATTGCACAGGATTTCTGGGCAAGCCTGGAGCATAAAATTTATTATAAATTTGAGGGAAATGCACCGGATTACATCAGTAAAGACTTACAGGAATGTGCTACGATTGTGGCTCAATTAGATCAGCGTATGCTGTCTCTAAATGAGGCAATTCAGAAATACAGCGCAACAGAAAATGAGTAACATGAAAGGGAGAAGACATTTTTGAGACGTCTTCCCCCTATTTTTACCCATATAACTGTTCCATGGAACTATTTCTATTCGTTTTTAGCTGAATAAATTTTTGAAAAATTCGATAATTTTAGAGAAAAATCCCTGTACTTTTTCCTGATTCCAGTCTAATTTTAATCCTAAATCATCGATTTTATCATATAAATCTTTTGCCTGTTCTTTTAAGCTGTCCACATCAATATCCAGTCCCTTGATTTTATCCATCAAAGCAACAATTTCCTGACGGTCCTCATCAGAAAGCTGGACATCCATCTCTTGTGCTGCCTGGTCAACTACATTTCCGATTTCTTCTTCCGTCAGTTTTTTTCCATTGTCACTGCCTTCTACAACCTGTTCTTTTACTGCTCCGACTAACTGTTCTGCTTTATCGGAATCACCTACACTTTCTGCAAGTTTTCCGGTCACAACCAGTTCGTTTGTCGCAGTGTCTACATTTTCCTGACTGACAGTTTCGCCTGTCATATTCTCATAAGACTTAATTGCTCCAACCAGAGCAGCCGTACCGGAAATATTATAAGGACCAGCTACCACAATCTCTGCATCCTCAATTCCTGCTGTTGCCAAGGCGTTCTGGTACATACCGGTCGTACAGTAAGTAATGTTGTAGGTTGTAACTTTAATTCCACTTCCGTCAGTTTTTCCTTTTACCAGTACAGAAGAAAGGGCTCTTGTTCCGATTACGCTTTTACTCAGATAAGAATCCAGATATTTGTGTTCATCGGCATTGGTAATCGTTGTTACGGTATAATTTTTCAAGTCATCTTCTGTCACACCAAGCAATTTTAATACGATTGCACGGTCATTTGCACTTAAGTCTGCACCTAAGGATACATAAGGTTTCTCCAGTTTTGCATCTTCTCTATCGGCCCATACACTGACCGGAGACATGACCAGCATCAGTCCTGTCATCAGTAACGCTAATTTTCTTTTGTTGAGTTTCATAATAAAAATCTCCTTTCAAAGTTTCACCCTCATCATAACACACTCCCTGTTTTTATGCATCTAAAGTTTTCATTAAGAAATTTTATCCGAAACTTTTTTCTGCCTAATCGTTTTGCAAAATCAACCCCAAAAGCAAACTCCTTACCCACTGCTTAGCGCTCTGCGCACTTGAAGTGTGAGAATGCTTATCTGCGTTCAACTGCCCCTTTACGTTTTGTTTACCCATTATACAAATTTTCTTGCCCGCCACTTAAGAAAAGTGGTATGATAAATAATACACGCAATGTACTCTCCGAATCTTTCTGTATTTGATTTTACGGCTGATTTTTCAAGAGTACATTTCACTTAAAGGAGGGATTTTTTTCATGGCTATTGCAAATCAGGAAATGATACGCGACAATAACCGCAGGCAGGTGCTTGAATATCTTGTAAACCATCCACCGGTCTCAAGGGCTGCGCTTTCTCAGCAGCTTCATCTGACAAAAGCGACCATTTCCAATATCGTTCAGGAGCTGATTGAACAGCATCTGATTTTAGAAATCGGAAGCGCTCAGACTTCTCTTGGAAGAAAACCTATTTTACTTGAATTTCAGAAAAAATGCGGATATGCACTTTCTATTGACGTGCATCCGTCTCAGATTATTGCTTTAACTTCGGATTTAAAAGGAGAAAACTGCCGTTTAAAAGAATATCCGTTCCAAAAGGGAGATAATTTATACAAAAATCTGTGCCGGATAATTCATGATATCCTGCCTGAGTATGGGGATTGTCCCTATAAAATCGTAGGAATTACCATCGGAATCTATGGTGTTGTACAACAAAATCAGATTCTTTTTACTCCTTATTATCCGCTTCCGGATTCTAATCTGGCCAAACTGCTTGAATCAGAGTTTCACATTCCGGTTTTTGTTGAAAATGAATCGAACCTGTCTGTTCTCGGTGAATCGGCATTTCATCATTATGACCAAAACATGGTATTATTAAATATTCATGATGGAATTGGTATGGGAATTATGATTAACGGTCATCTTTATCGTGGTCAGGACGGCTATGCCGGAGAAATCGGACATACAATTTTATTTCCCGACGGCAAACCCTGCCCATGCGGGAATCATGGATGTCTGGAACAATATGCCTCTGAGAAAGCGATTTTAGAAGAATATGCCAGACTCACCCATCAGGAACAGGTTACGATAGATGCTTTTGTCCGTGACTATCAGAACCAGGTTCCTGAAGCACTTGAAATGATGGAATTATTTTCCAAATATATTTCAATTGCAATCAACAATATTATTAATACGTTTAATATTGAACTGGTCGTGCTCAACAGCTCGTTTTCTAATTATATTCCGCAGATTAACCTCTCGATTCAGGACTATCTGCACCATCATCAGAATCGTAAATGCCAGATTATCCCTTCCCGGCTTCAGGATATTTCCGGTCTGATGGGGGGAATCCGCATTGGTGTCGAACGTTTTCTGGATATTCGTCACTTGATAATTGAAAATTTTTCTTCCAACAAAATACGATAAAATCTGTCATTCACAAAAGTTTTGAATTTCGTTCATGATTTCTTCACAACTTCAACATGATTTGCACACATTTATCGAATATACTAAAACCATAAAAATAATAAAGAACAAAAATTATTTTTATATTTTCTTTTTCATATGTCGGTCGCAAACGACCGGCTCTCCTTCCTTTAATATTTATAGAAAAAAGCCATCGCCCAGTTTCGGATATTCTGGGCGATGGCTTTTCGTTTTATTTCTGTATTTATTTTTCTGTATTCATTTTATTTCTTGAATTTTTCACTTTTCAGAAAATGCATTGGCAAGTTTTGCAAAATCCTTCAAAGTCAGTGCTTCTCCTCGAATTCCCGCTTTAAATCCACATTTTTCAATAGTCTGCTGGATTTCCTCTTTGGAATAAGACAATTCCGGTGAATTATTCAATCCATTTGCAAGGGTCTTTCTTCTCTGGTTAAAAGAAGCACGAATCAGGCGGAACATCAATTTCTCGTCAGCCACCTCAACCGGTGGTTTTTCATGTCTGGTCAGACGAATCACTGCACTTCCTACCTTTGGTCTTGGCATAAAACAGTTTGGGGGTACATTTGCCACGATATACGGCTCAGCGTAATACTGAACAGCCAGTGACAGCGCACCGTAGTCTTTTGTGCCCGGACCAACTTTCATTCGGTCTGCTACTTCTTTTTGTACCATTACGGTAATTGAATCAATCGGAACCTGACTTTCAAATAATCCCATGATAATCGGCGTTGTAATATAATATGGCAGATTTGCCACAACTTTAATCGGTTTTCCGTCATTGTGCTCCTCTGCCAGTTTTTTGATATCTACTTTAAGGATATCCTGATTGATAACCTGAACATTATCAAACTCTTTTAAGGTATCTTCCAAAATTGGAATTAACGCCTTATCGATTTCCACCGCAAACACTTTTCTGGCAGAAGCTGCCAGATACTGGGTCATAGTCCCAATTCCGGGACCAATCTCCAGTACAAAATCATCTTTCGTGATTCCTGCTGCGCTTACAATTTTATCAAGTACATGGGAGTCAATTAAAAAGTTCTGTCCGAATTTCTTCTGAAAAACAAAATCATATTTCTGCAATACTTCAATCGTATTCTTTGAATTTCCAAGATATGGGACTGCCATATTTTTTTCTCCCTTTTTTATCTGCTTTTTCATCTATATTTTTTATCTGCAGACTCTATTTTTATCTGCAAATTTTATCTATATTTTTATCTGCAAACTGTTCCTGTTATGATATCTTACAGGTTAAAGTCTTTTTCATACAGCATAATTCGTCCGGTTACATCCAGATGACGTTTTGCCACTTTTTTACCTGGACGTCTGCCCAGTCTGGAAGCTTTTGCAATTGCACTATCCATCATTTCCCTTACCTGTCCGACGCAGACTGGGTCATCTTCATACTGATTATCGCCAATCAAAGAATATACCGCAAGTACTGCAATATCATCTACCTTATAGCCTTTTTCCTTGGCATAAGTCTTGGCGAATGACACCAGCTCGTCATTGGTAAAAACCGGAATTACAATCCTCGAATCAAATTTTTCCATAAATTCCGGATAATCCTGCTTCAATGTATAAATTCCGGCTTTTGAATCTTCCAAAATAACAGTCAGACGATTGGTCTTAAATTCCATCGCTTTGGAAAGATTCTCAACTGTTTGGGCAGTCATTGCAGATGCACGTCCGATTGCCAGAAATCCTCCTGAAAGTTTATCTACAATAAATGCAGGGTCTTTTTTATTTAACACCTCTGCGGTCAGGTAAGCCACTTTTGCACCTTCCATCTGGCGTTCTTTGCAAAGTGCTTTAATCAGGCTTTCTGAAAATCTGGTTTTTCCTGAACCGGAACGTCCAGTTACAATCATATTTCCTGCCTTGGAAGTCTTTTCACACGCAGATTTCTGTGCGATATCCAAAGCTTCTTTTACCTGTTCTTTCATTCCCGGAATTGGTGCAAAATAAGTAAAGAGTCGTCTGTGTTCTTCCTCTGTCAAATGATGACGAAGCACTTTTTCCGGTTCTGGTTCTACTTCTTCAGCTACTTCTGCTTCCGGCTCTGCATTTTCTTCTTCTGACTCCACTGGCTCCTCAAGCATCCACTGCGCCGGTTCACTCTCTCGTGCTTCTTCTACTTCAATCGGTTCCGGTTCAGCAGATTCCGTCACTTTCTCTTCCTGCTGCTCTTCTGTCTCAACGGACTCAGCTGCTTCATTTTCCTGTGGCTCTTCTGTCTCAGCTTCAGCCACTTCTTCCTCTGATGCCTCAGTTTCAGCTTCTACCGCTTTTTCTGCTGTTTCTTCCTCCGCTGTCACAACCGCTTCCGCCATTGCTTCTTCTACAACATTTGATAAATCAACCGTTGCATCGGTTTCTACTGCATTTTGACGTGCTGCTTTTATCTCTTCTAACGGAAGCTGGATAGTTGCGCCTTCTGACACTTCCATTTCTGTTTTTGCTTCCGCTTCGTTTTCTACTGCTTCAGTTTTTTCTTCCTGAACCATCTCATCTGCCGCAGCTCCAAGTGCCGCCTCTAAATCAAATTCTTTAACAGGTTCTTCTTCTGCAATTTTCGCTGTTTCTTCCTGCAGTTTTGCTTCTACCTCTTTTTTCTTTTCGAGTTCTTCTTCGATTTCTTTTTTGATTTCTTCCGGCATTTGAATTTCCGGAAGTGGTTCAAAATCTGGTTTAACTTCCGGAGTTTTAATAAATTCCGGCATCTTCATTATTTTCGGCTGTTCTGCCAGTTCCGGTTTTACTTCCTCTTCCGCTTTTGCTTCTGAGCCTGCCCCAGATTCAGCTTTCTTAATCGCCTCCGGTTTCGGAAGCTGAAATGCCTCTGCTTTAACTGAATTTACTGCTTCCTCTGGTTTTACCATAGTCTGCGCAGTCTGATTGAGCATCTTTGCTGCCGCCTGAGTTGCCGCACTTACACTTGCCGCTGTTCTTGCAATACGTACTGCTTTCGGCTCTCCATAAAGTTCCTTATATTTTTCTTTCTCCGCATCTGTCAGCTCCGTATACTTCATTTTCAGCTCCAGAGCTTTCTTTACATACTTTCCGTCGCTGAACCAGAGAACCATCTCGTCACATTCTGCGATACATTTATCGTACATGCCGGCTCTTGCATACAATCTTGCCAGTTCATAAGCCCAGCGTTCTGTATACTCACTTGCTTTATATTTCTCTAAGATTTTAATCTGATCCTCAATCGGATTTTTTCTTCCTTTATAAATCTTATATTTCAAAATATAACGGTTGTTATCATTTGGAGAGAGTTTCATAAATTGATTATAGTACTTAACTGCACTTTCATAATCTGTCATCTTTACAGACAACTCTACCAGACGATATAAAATCAGCTTTCCGCTCGGTGCTCTCTGATAAGCCAGCAGAAGCAGTCTGAGACTGTCATCATACCGTTTATTAACCTCGTAGATTTCACTTACCATACAAAGAGTTCTTGCACTTCTTACCCGTCTCCACTCAATCGTCTCTACAACATTCAGAGCTTCTCTGTAATCCTGCTTCTCTACCAGATTGTTAATCTCATCCAGTCTCGCACGGTATTCCTTTTTATCCAATATTTTCACCTCTGTTAGTTTCATGTACGCTCAAAATCAGCTGTACATTCGATACTTCCTTTTGCTGTGTTTGTACTAAATATATAACGTATATTAAGTTTCTACTATTAATATTTGCCATACCATGACACAATACCCATAGTTAAGTTCAGTGTATCATACCCATGATTAGATGTCAAAGTCTTTCCCAGAGGTTCAATGAGGTACAAAACGCATATAGTATATATAGTAATAGCAGGCAAAAACAAAATGGATGCCACCTGTGCAATACAGGATAACATCCATCTGCTTCACCTGGCTCATAATATGGATTTCCGATTCTCCCTCTTCTATTTCAGAATAATAATATCTCTTGCATCCTGAAGATTTCTTTTTCTTTTTTCTTTTAAATTTAATTTCAGAAACCTCCCGAACAACCAAACTCCCACCAGCAGCCCGATTAATATTGGTCCGGAATATTCCCCCAGATTTAAAAAAATCTGTCCAATTTCACCCATTTGAGCCCTCTTTTCCTCAGTTAAAAATAGCTTTCCTTTTTATTATACTATGTTTTTTCGACAAACGCTATGAAAAAACAAAAGGACTGTCGAAAACTCGACAGCCACTCTTTCTATTTATCAAAATCAGCTTCAAATATTCCTTCCGGAGTACGCATGGTCAAAATTCCAAGATTAAATTCTTCATCCTGAATGGTCACATGGTACTCAAATATTACATCGTCCTCAAATTTGGATAATAATAAATAACTTCCATTCTCTTTTCCTTCAATCTGGTCACAGATATCATCGTACACATCTGCTCCTGAAATTGCTCTCGGATAACCCGAAGCTTTTATTTTTTCTTCAATTGCCTGATATAATTCTTCCATAATAACTCACCGAACCCTTTCCGACTTTTATTTTAATACTTCTTTTGATATATAGAATGTATAGCGGTCTTTTCCTCGTTCTTTTGAAGCATACAATGCTTCATCTGCTTTTTTAAATAATTCTTCATAAGTAGACGCATGTTTTGGATACAGCGCAATCCCAATACTTCCATGTACCGGATTTGCACTCTCCGGCGTTCTGACATGAGCTTTCATCATTTCCACCAGATTGTTGACATAGGTTACTACCTGCTGCTTATCATCTATACCTGGAAGAAATACTACAAATTCGTCTCCGCCAAATCTTCCCTTATAATCATCTTCTCTGAAATTACTTCTAATACATTCTCCCATCAGACGCAGTACTGCATCTCCATAAGCATGTCCGAACGTGTCATTGATATGTTTAAAATTATCCAAATCGATCACCAGCATCATTGCCGGCTTGGACGGAGTTAACTCCATATACCGTTTTATCTTTCTCTCTATCGCATTTTTGGTTAAAAGCTTTGTCAGCTCATCTGTATCTCTCTGCTTAGCGATTTCCCATCTAAGCCGATGCTCATCTGCTTTGGTACGACTGGTCAAAAGATATAATAAAATCGCAAGCATCGTATAAATGATTGCATTTAATACATCAAAATTCGCAATCTCCGGCTCTTTATAATGCAGTGCAAAAGATCGAAAAATCACCGTCATAATGCAGAGAAACAACGACATCCGATATGGCTTGTCAATAAACAAAAGCGGTCCTACAAACAATAAAATAAAATATAAAATTGCACTCTGTTTCGGACTTCCAACCGTACCCGAAACCGCTGCAAATAAATAAACTATACTTAGAAATACATAACAGACACTCCGAAGTGTCCTAAAATTATTCAAATCACAGACACGTACTATAATTTCCATCATCATCATACCGATAAAAGTAAGAATCAAAAAACTCTTCAACGCATTTAATTGTGAAAAAAAGAACACTGCAATTAATAATACTCCTGTGAGCACTTCAAAAGAACGAATCGCATTTTTTAACAATCTTGCATTTTTATGCGCCACACTTTGCTGGATATTTTCGTAGTTTTCTTTTGACAGACCTGAATATACCCAGACATTCTTCACCCAATCCCATAGTTTTTTCATTTTTTTCGCTCAATCCCTCTTTTTTAGTCACCTGCCTATATCATACCATACTTTGGCTTATTCTTGCAAAAAAAACAGGAGAAACTTTTATTGTTCTCCTGTTTTTTTCAGACTTCACCTGTCAAAATTTTTCGATTAATCTCTGCTCAATACGTTGTAAAGCGGACACTGCTGTAACAAGCAAGGAGCAATTTAAAGCGGCTTTGAATCTGCCTTAAATTGCTCCCTCATTTCTTATTTTTTCAAAATTTCTTCTACGTCTTCCTTTGATGGCATCACACAGAGTGCCCCTTTTCTGGTTGTGACAATCGACGCTGCTGCGTTTGCAAAAGTAAGCATTTCCTTTAAACTTTGTTCAGACAAATTTTCCAGTCCATGTTTTAAAATATAGTCTAATACACAGGCATCAAAGGTATCCCCCGCACCCGTTGTCTCGATTGTATTTTTCTGAAGAATCGCCGGTACTTCTACCATCTGATTTTTATAATATGCACGGCTTCCCTGTTTTCCCATAGAAACCAGAATCAGCGGAATCTGATAGTTTTCCAAAATTTTCTCAACTGCTTTTGTATAGTCGCTTTCTCCGGTATACCATTCAATTTCATTATCCGAAATTTTCAGGATATCGCACATACTCATTCCATAAGAAACCTGTTTCCTTGCCTCATCTAAACTATCCCACAATGGCTCTCTTAAATTCGGATCAAAGGAAATTAAAACCTGATTTTGTTTTGCTGTTTCCACTGCCTTTTTGGTTGCTGCGCGTACTCCTTCATGAGTCGTCGAAAGCGTTCCAAAGTGAAAAATTTTTGATTCTTTTATTGCTTCTTCATTCACTTCTTCTGCACGAAGCATCATATCTGCGCCTGGATTTCGATAGAATGAAAATTCTCTGTCTCCATCTTCTGCAGTATGTACAAAAGCAAGTGTCGTATGCACTATCTCATCCTGATACAGATAAGTTGTATCTATTCCCAGTGCTGTTACCTTATCTTTTAGCATCTTTCCCAGACTGTCATTTCCAACTTTTCCGATAAATAATGTTTGATTTCCAAGTTTGGTAAGCATTGCCAGCACATTACATGGTGCGCCTCCTGGATTAGCTTCTAAAATCGGATTTCCCTGCTCACTGATTCCATTTTCTGTGAAATCAATTAATAATTCTCCCAATGCGGTTACATCTGTCATTTTCTTAGCCCAGCTTTCTTAGATTAAAATTTTTCTAAAATCAACTCTTTTTTAAAATTCTAAATCACTTTTTGTCACATTAGCTTTCACTTTTCCCTCTGCATAAAAGCAAATTTCATCCGCACATTGTTCTGTAAATACTGCCATTGACATTGCCTGTTCTCCATCATTTACAAAAACTTCTACACTGTATCTGTCAAGAATCACACGTAATTTTATACTTCCGTTATTATCTGCCACTTTACATTTTTTCTGATGCTGTACGGCTCTTCTGATACCTGACCAACTACGGTCAATTTCCAGAACAGATTCTTTTGGATAAAATACAATATCCGAATGAAAGCTTTCGTTTTTGGCAAATTGGATTACAAATTTATCATAACAATTTTCTTCATCTTCCGGTTTAATTTCCATTTCCAGGTCAATCATTCTTCCGCTGACTTTTTCTAAAGAAATACAGTCAGATATAAGCACTTCTGAATAAGAAACGGTATTCTTATGATAATTGCTCAATTCACGAATTGGATTCTGAATCAGTTTTCCATCTACAAACTGAATTTCTCTCGGACAGCTTGTCTGACCAAACCATTTCATGTCATCTTCCCGTACTCCACAGGTATCCCAGTTCTGCATCCAGCCAATCATAATACGTCTTCCATCCGGTGCTAAAACAGTCTGCGGTGCATAAAAATCAATTCCATAATCAATCGACTGTGTATATTCTTCTACCAAATGTTTGTTTTCGTCCAAATGACCTGCTACGCATAATGTTCCATTTCCTGCTCCATATTCCAGGCCTACCGGCATCATATCCTGAGGGCTGACCATCAACAGCCATTTTCCATCCACTTCAAAGAAATCCGGGCACTCCCACATTTTTCCAAAACGATTTTTGTTTTGAATCAAAATCTGTTCAAAGTTCCAGGAAAATCCATCTTTGCTGCTATATAATAAGATCTGTCCACTTCCATCTGCCGGTCTGCTTCCAACTACACAGCGAAATGTTCCATCTTTTTCTTTCCAGATTTTCGGGTCACGGAAATCAATTTTACTTGCACCTTCCGGTAAAGCATCTGCAGTAATTACTGGATTTTTTTCATATTTTTCAAAATTTGTTCCATCTCCAACTGCAATACATTGAGTCTGAAACACAATCTCTTTTCCATCTTCATCTTTTGTGCTTTGAACACCTGTATACATAAGAATCTGCCTTCCGTCATCCAAAGTATCCGCACTTCCCGAAAAACATCCAAAATTATCATAACTTTCATCTGGTGCAAGTGCTGTCGGACAATATTCCCATTTTAATAAATCTTTACTTACTGCATGTCCCCAGTGCATTGGTCCCCAGTTTGTACCATACGGATGATACTGATAAAACAAATGATACTCTCCATTATGATAAGAAAATCCATTCGGGTCATTCATCCAGCCGACTCTTGGAGTCAGGTGAAACGCCGGTCTTTTATCCGGAGCAATTTCTTTTTCTTTCCGTACTTCATATTCTCTCGCCTTTTTTAATTTATCGTTAATCATTCCTTTTCCTCCAAAAAAAATTTCAAAAAAGAGACTGCGCAGTTTTGTTACGCAGCCTCTCGCCTTATCTTTTCTCTTTATTTGGCACTATCTGCATAATAGTCATCCAGATATTTCTGGAAAATCTGCAGATATTCTTCCAGACCATATCCGTCTAATTCACTTAAGTACTGGTTCCAGTCATCATCTGTAAATCCATTCATAATCCAATCGGATTTGTTTGCATTGATTAATTTTTCAATATCAGTCTGAAGGTCAGACAATTTCTTTGTATCTTCCTGATTCATAAATACATTTGGATATACATAATCCAGGTTCATATCCGGTGTATAATATTCTTTAATCCAGTCTAAACGATATTGTGCATCATCCGGGCAGGTCACATAAACATCATAGTAATCATTTAATACTGCAAGCGGACCTCCAACTGATTCTGCTTCACGAACTTCTACCGGTGAAGCATCTCCAAGCGGTGCATGCTTGAGCATTTCTCCACCCTCTGCATTCTTGCTGAGTTCAAAGATATCAAAGTCATCGTCTTCACCATAAGTTCCCCAGTTATTCTTGTGGAGACTGGAATGGGTCATACATCTGGTCTAACCATGCACAAACAAGTGCCGGATTTTCTGCTACTGCTGTTACAACACATCTTCCTCTGTCAAATCCACTTGTGAAAGAACCATTCTGAGGAGTAATATTTCTTGTATCTGCTGTTAATGCCGGAAGCGGAACCCAGTCTTCTAAGTTATCAATATTTGCCACATCCCAGCTAAAGCAAACACCATAACGTCCGGATTTTCCTTTTGCTACATAAGTAGACCATTCCTGTGTAAAACTTTCTGTATCAATTAAGCCTTCTTCATACAATTTGTGCAGCCATTCAATACCTTCTTTGTATCCATCCTGTGTTGCAGAACAGATGACTTCTTTATCATTTGTCACTGCAATATGTCTTGTTTTATCTGCATCTCCATACCCTTCTCCAAAGCCATTGATAATTAAACTCGGATCCTGGTCTCCATCATTTACAATGCAAGACATCGGAATAATGCTTCCATCAATTCCAAACTCTGCCTGAATTTCAGATGCATGATCGCGGAACGCAATTAATACCTGTTCAAATTCATCTACGGTTGTCGGAACTTTAAGATTTAAGAAATCCAGCCATTTTTTATTAATAAAACTCATATTTCCGATTGTCTGAATTGCTGTCTTTTCATTTCCAAGCTGTTCAATCCATGGAAGTGCCCAGATGTGTCCATCTGTATCAGTACACATGGTTCGATATTCCGGATATTTTTCAAAAACTGCCTGTAAATTCGGCATATATGCGTCAATATATTCTTCCAACGGAATGATTACACCTTGTTTGGCATATTTTAACAAGTCATTATCGCTGAATCCCGCTGAAAAGATAAAATCTGTCATATTTTTTGTATTTGCCATTTCCAGAGAAATTTTATCACTCCACTGATCTGCCTGAATCGCCGTCCAGTCAATTTCTACATTCGTCTTTTCCTGAAGTCTTTTAAAAATCGTTCTCTTATTCGGTTCAGATTCTGTATTTGCCGGATAACTAATTGTTCCGGTTAAAGTTGCTTTCTCTTTTAACGGAAATTCCAGAGTAGACGCATCCACTTCTTTAAAGCTTCCATCATTTAATTTTGCACTGGATTTACCACTTCCACATCCAGTAACTGTCGTTGCTGCCATTGCCACTGCTAATGCCATAGCTGCTGTTCTTTTCCATACTTTTTTCGTTCTTTTTTTCATCTTTACCCTCCTACATCAACCTTTTACTGAACCTGCCATGATTCCACTATCGAAATACTTCTGGAAAAATGGATACATTACTAAAAGAGGCAGACTCGATATAATAATTGTTGCATATTTTAATAACTCTGCAAGCTGTGCCCTCTGTGCGGTACTTTGCATATCAGAAATCATGCCGGATTCCGGCTGGTTCTGAATCAAAATGGACCGCAAAACTAACTGTAACGGCTGTTTCGCAGAATCATTTAAATAAATCATTGCATCAAAGTAACTGTTCCACATACCTACAAACTGCCACAATGCGATTGTCGCAATGATCGGTGTGCAAACCGGAAGCAGTATTTTAAAGAAGAATACCAACTCATTTGCCCCATCTACTTCTGCCGCTTCTCTTAACTCTCCCGGAATTCCCTGATAATACGTTCTTGCAATAATCATGTTCCATACACTAAATGCACCCGGAAGGATAACCGCCCACATACTGTCTAATAAACCAAGATTTGAAATCAATAAGTATGTCGGAATTAAGCCTCCGCCAAAAAACATTGTGATTACAAAAATAACATTAAATAATTTTCTTCCCTTGAAATCCGTACGTGACATTGGATATGCGACAAGTAATGTAACCACAACAGATACTACTGTAAATACAACGGAATAAATAACTGCGTTTTTAAAACCAATCCAGATTGCTCCATTTGACATAACCCTTTGATACGCTGTTATCGTCCATTTTGAAAAATCAAACGTAATCCCTTTATTCTGTAATGTTACCGGATCCATAAAAGATGCAACTATGATGTAAAAAATTGGCACAATAATTGCAAGTACAAACAATGCAATTAAAAAATATCCAATCGATAAAATAATTTTATCTTGTCGGCCATATTTGGAAAATTGACTTTTTCTCTTCGCCTTCATACTCACACCTCCTAAATTCCTTTTCCATCGTTCATTTTTTTAACGATTTTATTTACTGCAATTAATAAGATGACATTGATTACCGTATTAAATAAGCCAACTGCGGTTGAAAATCCATAATCTCCATCAATCAAACCTTTCTTATATACGTATGTCGAAATAATCTCAGATGTAGGAAGGTTTAAATCGGTTTGAAGTGCATAGGCTTTTTCAAAACCAATACTTAAAATGTTTCCAACTTGCATGATTAACTGAATTAATACAATATCTTTGATGGCTGGCCATTCCACCGCTTTAATCTGTTGGAAAATATTTGCTCCATCAATTACTGCCGCTTCTTTTAACTCCTGACTTGCATTTGATAATGCTGCTGTATACAGAATCGAAGCCCAGCCTGCCCCCTGCCAAATTCCACTGGCAATGTAAATCGTACGAAAAGCAGACGGCATTGTCATAAAGTTGATACTTGTTCCAAACAATCCGTTTACCGGTCCTGTTACAGACAAGAAGATTCGTACAATACCACATAATACAATGACAGAAATAAAGTTCGGAAGATACAGCACGAGCTGAATATTTTTCTTCTTTCTTTTACTAACAATTCGATTTAACAAAAATGCAAGTAAAATCGGCACCGGAAAGCCCCACAATAAGCCATACACACTAAGCTTCAATGTGTTTACTAAATATCTCATAAAGTCCGGTGATGATAAAAATCTTCTGAAATGTTCCAGTCCAACCCAATCACTTCCAAGAATCCCTCGAACCGGGTTATAATCCATAAATGCAATTAAAACGCCGCCCATAGGAATATACTTAAAAATCAAAGTGAGCAACAATGCCGGTAATAAAAAGAATACATACAACTGCCAATGACGTTTCACATATGCAACCGTATTACCGAATCCAGATTTCTTTTTCTGTTCCATTTTCTTTCCTCCTTCTACAGAATGTGTGCATTTGTAAACATAACATATTTTGCTTATGCCATCATAATATCAATTTTATACTCAAATGTCAACTATCTATTGTTACATACGCACACTTTTGTAAGAATTTCACGATGCTATATGCTGTTTTTCCCTCATTTTTTCCTGTTTTTTTGTTTATTTTTACTATTCATTTTACATTTGACACATTCGCAAATTTATTCTATAATAAACTCATATAATCATTTTACATTTGTAACAATCCAATTATTGTTTTAGAACTGAAAAGGAGATTTTATTATGTCAAAACATGTGACGATACAAGATATCGCTGATGCTCTTGGACTATCAAGAAATACCGTCTCAAAAGCCATCAACAACACAGGAGTCTTATCTGATTCAACCAGAAAAAAAGTGTTACAAAAAACGGTAGAAATGGGCTATAAACAATTTACCTATATGAACCCGGAACAACTTAAGTTTTCCCCACAAGAAGCAACTCCACAAAAGTCTCATGGTGAAATTGCAATCCTAACCTGTGCTCCGCTCGATAATTTTCATTTTTCTTCTACAATGTTAGATAAGCTTCAAAGAGAAACCACTCAACTTGGCTATAGCATTACGATGCACCGCGTAAGCAATGAAGAACAAGCCAACTACCAGCTTCCCATTTCGTTTCATCCTGAGAATGTCTGTGGCATTATCTGTATTGAAACTTTTAACTATGACTACGCAAAAATGATTTGCGATCTGGATATTCCGGTTTTATTTGTAGACCATCCGGTACTTATGGGAAAACCTCTTCCTGCTGATCGTTTACTTATGAATAACCAGGATGAAATTTTTGCCTTCGTTCGTGAAATGAAAAAATGTGGCAAAACAAATATCGGATTTATCGGCGAGCAGTTGCATTGCCAATCTTTTTTTGAACGCTGCATGGCTACTCGTAATGCACTCTATATAAATTCGCTTCCAATTAATGAAGAGTTTTTTATTATAGACGCTCCAAAAGACACACTCACAGATTATAAAACTTATCTTTTTAACTATATTCAAAATTTAAAAGAACTTCCTGATGTTTTTGTCTGTGCAAATGATTTTATTGCTTTTGATCTGATGCAAATATTAAGACAATTAAATATTCAAGTTCCGGAGGATATTTGTCTATGTGGCTTTGACGATTCTCCTGCTGCTAAACTTATCACTCCACCGCTTACCAGTATCCACATTCACAATGAAATTCTTGGAGTTTGTGCAATAGATTTATTGCTCTCCAGAATAAAAGATCCGACTTTAAATTATCGAACCGTTTATACCGAAACAAACATTGTATACCGAGAATCCGTAAACATTGCTCCAACCAAGTAAAGGAGAATATTATGAATCAGATTTTTTCAATTGATAATCGTTTCATCCAGCTTTTAAACAAAATTTTTTGTGCTGCATGGCTCAATATCCTTTGGTTTTTATGTTGTATTCCTGTTTTTACAATCGGTGCCTCGACAACTGCCCTTTATTATGTTTCATTCAAACTCGTACGCAATGAAGAAGGCAATATTACAAAGCAGTTCTTTACTGCATTTCGTTCTAATTTCAAAAAAGCCACACTGATCTGGCTCCCTCTTTTGGGGCTTGGCATCCTATTTGGAATTGACGGCTATGTGCTTTATCATATTCGTCTGGAAAATGTATTCTGGACTTTATGCGGTGCAGTGCTCATCTGTGCCGGAGTTGTATACCTTATCGTTTTACTGAATGTTTTTCCATTATTTGCACGATTTGAAAATACAATTCCTGCAACTTTTAAAAATGCACTTGTCATGGGACTGCGTTATCTGTTCTGTTCTATTTTGATGGCAGTTGTTTATTTTGTTATTTACTATGTTATAATCAATATTTTCACACCATTTGTTGTTTTTGGACAAGGACTCGGAGCACTTATCTGCTCCTGGCTGATTCTTCCGATTCTGGAACGACTTGAAAATAATAAGGATGATGTTCTATGAAAGCATTAAAACAACTTCACGGAAAAGCAAAACTTCAATATCTTTGGGATTATTACAAACTGCCTTTTATTATTATTTGCATCGTACTTTATATTCTTGTTTATAATATCCACGGACAGCTTGTAAAAAAAACAACTGTTCTCTCGATTGCATTTATTAATGTTAATATGAGCGAATCTCTCTCTCAGCATTTGACCAGTGATTTTTTAGACTTTGAACATTTATCTGCAAAGAAAAATGAAATCTGTACTTATGACAATTTACTGATACAGGAGAATCCGGACTCGGAAAACTTAGAATACGCTTATGCATCAAGCACCAGACTTCTTGCTGCAATTGACGCAAAGAAAATAGACCTCGTATTTATGAACCGGGAGGCAATGGAACAATTAAATAAAAAAGGATATCTCTCTGACAGTATCAATGTCTCGGATTTTCCACTTTTAAAAAATGCAAAATTTGATGGGGATATCTATGTTGGAATTATCAAAAATGCTCCACATAAGGATGAATGTCTTAAATATCTTGATTTTATAGAAAAAACAGCTCCGGAAACTTAATTCCGAAGCTGTTTTTTTCTTTTATTACAGAAGCGTTTTGGCATACTGATTCCTCCCAATCTTTTTCATGTACTCTTGAAAGCTTTGATATGATTCCGAAAGTACATCTTTATTTTTCATACAGGATTTCATAAGTTGATTATACCAAGACTTCCGGATAAAATTACTGCTTTTCTGCTTTAATTTACATTGCTTTTTTTATACACTCTTCTATGTAATTCATTTTCGTGTCCACCACTTCCATACTATCTGCCGATCACAATTACGTTCTTTGACTTCTGCTCTGCTTCTGTCTCATCTGCTTCTTCAATTTCTTCTTGGTTTCTATATTCCTCCGGGAATAAGAATAACTTAATAAACTCAAGTTTCTTTCCAAGCAGTCTTGCAATAAATCCAACTAAAAGTGCCGCAATAATTGTACCTTCTCTGACTCCGTTTAATTTTCCGGCAAACACAAAAGATAACGCTGCTGCAATCACCGCCATGGAAGTATCAAAGATAATCTTTGTTGTTCCAAAATTTGTGTTCCAGGTCTGCACAATTGCACGGACAAAGGATTCTCCTGGAAGCATCACCACATCTGCGACCACTTCTAAATAAACACCAAATCCTAACACTCCACATCCAATCAACAGTGCCACAATTTTCAACAGATAATTCTGTGGGTCTACCCAGAAAAACAGATACATCGTCAAGTCAATAAAATATCCAAATGCAATGGATACCGGTATCTGCAAAATATTTTCCAGTTTAAAGTTTTTTCTTAAAATTAAAATCTGCAACACAATCAAAAAAATACTAAAAAAAATTGTAAAGTTACCCAAAGTAAATGGGAAATTCAAACTTAATACATAAGGAATCGATGAAATCGGGGAAGTTCCCAGATTTGCTTTTGTGACAAGACTGACTCCCAGTGCATTTACAAATAATCCTACTAAAAATAAAAGATATCGTTTTAATTTATTCATTTTTCATTTTTCCTTCTTTCTCTGTCTTTCGTTCTGCCTGTAAAAGATTTCCATAAATCTTCCGATATACTTCCATGAAAGTTTCAAATTCTTCTGATGAAATTCCATCCAGTGCATCTTTCTCAATCTCCGCAAACATTTCTTCCACCAGTTCCTGATTTTTTTTTCCGTTTTCTGTCAGAAATACATGAAAACTGCGCCGATTTCCATTTAACATGCGCCTCTCAACCAGTCCTTTTTCTTCCATGCGGTTTAAAATTGAAGTCAAAGAACCCGCCTCCAAAAAACACGCCCTGGCAATTTCTTTCTGATTACTTCCATCATGCTCCTTTAAATAATCCAGCACCTTTGGCTGACCAATTGTAAGTCCGGTTTCCTTTAACCGCTCTAACAGACCACGCTGAACAAGCATCTGATTTGCCATAATCAGATAGTGTAATGAATCATCCATAAATTCCCCTCCTCTTTTAGCCAAAATATTTATAATTCAAACAATTAGAATTATAAATATTTTAAATTTAAATGTCAACTTATTTTGAGTAAGTGCAAAAAAACGCCCTGTGCATCTCTTTTTTTAAAAAATACACAGGGCGTTTTACTTATCTGTCTTTATCTAAAAGGAATGTTTTTATCCTTCAATGGAAATGTATTTATCTGTTTCCACTGCCGGTTTTGCTTCTTTCTTTGGTACGAACAGGGTCAGCATACCATGTTCAAAGTGAGCTTTGATGTCTTCCTGTTTTACATCTGCTCCTACATAAAAGCTACGTTCACAGGCACCGGAATAACGTTCGCGTCTGATGTAACGACCGGTTTCTTTTTCTTTCTCGTCTTTATCAAGTCCCTTCGCTGCTGCTATGGTCAGATAACCATTTTCAAGTGCTACTTTGACTTCATCTTTCTTAAATCCTGGCAGATCCATTTCAATGGTGTAACCTTTTTCAGTCTCTTTGATATCTGTTTTCATCATATTTTTACTATGATGTCCATACAGTTTCTTTTCAATGTTTTTCTGTTCTTTACTGTTATCAAAAAATGGGAATTCCCAAAAGTCATCAAATAAATTTTCTCCAAAAATACTAGGCATCAACATAAGTCATCTCTCCTTTTTTATCTCAAAATCTTAATTGCTGTTTACCTGTTTCTTTTTTGGAACTTAGGTCAAACCAGAGGGGAAAGGCTTTTTTATTTCTTTGTCTCTCTCTATTTCCCTCTTCCTTTGTTCTAATTGTACTATAGCACGCATTATTAGCACTGTCAAGAGGTGAGTGCTAATTTTTTGTGAACATTCTGTGAAAATTCAAATAAAAAACTAACTTCCACCTTTAGCCTTTTTATTCTACATTGTAAACTTTAGATATGATAAAATTTTTCTTGCCCTCGGGTTACCCTAGTATATTAATATTTCTACTATACGGACACACTAATATAACATTTTATTTTGGAGGTAGCTCATGAAAGATTTTATTTATGAAGGGCCAGTCCGCATCATCTATGGTGCTGGTCAGTATAAAGAATTAAAAGAAAATCCTCATGACTGCAAAAAACTAATGGAAATTATTGATTCATTTGGACCGATGCAGTCACTGTTTATGGAAATTACAACAGAAAAACTTGCTGATATCATAGAAGAAGCAATTGAGGGATTAGCATAAAAAATCAGAAAAAAAGAAGTTCAGAGCTGACACTCCGAACTTCTTTTTACTCACTTAGAGTATAATCGCATTTCTTAGCTATACTTATTATATGTCTTTTCTTATCAAAAATCAAATGCCCACCCTTCATTTGCTTCTTCCTGCCATTTGTGCTATTCTGAAAAACAAAAAGGAAGCCCTATTATGATTTTAATATTCATCATTCCCATTTATATTTTATTAAACGCCTACATCCTGCACCGAATCCATAAATGGCTGACTGCATGTTCTGAGCGTTTTCATTCCAAATGGTTTGTTGTGCCTTATCTTACTATTTATTCTCTGCTGGCGCTTTCTCTGCTTTTTGCATTTTTACTGCCTGCCTCTGAATTTCAGGTACTTGTAAAGCGAATCAGCAACTACTGGCTTGGCACATTTTTATATTTATTAATGTTTATTGCAGTCGCAGATATTCTCCGGCTGATTTTAAAACAAATTACTGGAAAAATACATGAGTTTTTCTTTTGTAAAGCCGGCTATGTATTTGTTGGACTTCTGCTTACCGCACTTATCTGCGGTATCAGCGCTTATGGAATTTTACATTCCAAACACGTAAAAGTGACGCCTTATGATATTACTGTAGAAAAATCCTGCGCCGGACATGATTCTTTAAAAATCGTTCTCGCTGCAGATTTGCATCTTGGTTACAGTGTCGATGACAGGCAGATGCAGCGCATGGTAAAGAAAATCAATGCACCAAATGCAGACCTTGTTGTATTTGCGGGCGACGTTTTTGACAACGAATATGAAGCCGTTCAAAATCCAGATAAAATTGCCAAAACACTTTCTACGATTCAAAGTACTTATGGCTCTTATGCTGTGTTCGGAAACCATGATGTGACAGAACGGCTCTTAGGTGGATTTTCAGTTACATCAAAAGAAAACGAAGTCCGTGACCCGAGATTTGAAAGTTTTCTAAAAGATGCCGATATCACTCTTCTCGATGATGAAGTCACCTGTATTGACAATGCCTTTTATCTCGTTGGCCGAAAAGATATTCAAAAACCAGGAGACGGCACAACGAACCGAAAAACTATCGAAGAACTGCTCTCGAACGTAGATAAAACCAAACCTGTTTTTGTCCTGGAACATCAGCCAAAACAACTTGAAGAACTTGATAATGCCGGCGTAGATATGCAGTTATGCGGTCACACTCACGATGGACAGATTTTTCCCGGAAATCTAACGGTAAAATTATTCTGGGAAAATCCCTGCGGTTACTTAAAAAAAGGTAATCTGAACAGCATTGTAACTTCCGGAGTCGGTGTCTGGGGTCCGGCAATGCGGGTTGGAACAGACAGCGAAATCTGTACGATTACAGTGTATTTTTCCAATTATTAATAATTTTAGTGTGCATCGGAGGTTATCTCCAATATACAACTTCGTACGAACCCTTCCTGATATGCACAAAAAAGTTCCAGAATAGTTCTTAAAAAAACTAAACTGGAACTTTTTATTTCTATTTCATGCGCTGGATTGCAGTTTCACGACCAAGTGTACAACGAAGTTCCGGTACAAATGGTCTGGAAGTCAGATGCACCATCCAGGTTTCTCCATTTGGCAAATCCACATAACTTGCATGACCGGATTTCTGAAGTTTGCTCTCTGGATTGTAGTAACGTGGTTTTAAATGGTCCCAATCTGCACGTTCGTTATAATTTCCTGGTGCAGAAGTTAAAATCGGATTGCATGGGTCTGCCTCATAAGGTCCGTATACGTTTTTAGAACGACCCATTGTCACACTGTGATAATATCCTGTATCACCTTCGGCACACATAATGTAATAATAATCACCATGTTTGGTCAGATGCGGAGCCCAGATTCCCTTTGCACTTGGCAGTTTTTTCAAATCAGAGTCATCGGCATTTGTCAGCGCATGAGAATATAATTCCCAGTTTTTCATATCTTTTGAATGATAAATCGGAATCCCTGGAAACCACTCAAAAGAAGAAACGGCAACGTAAAAGTCATCCCCTTTACGACAGATACATGGGTCTGCGTGGAATCCTGGTAAAATTGGATTATGAATCATAACTTTATTTCCTCCTGTATATTTCAATGTACTTTTTTACTTTTGGAATGTTTTGAAAGTACATTTCAAAAGTACATTTTATCTTTACTTGGAAATAAAATAACTGATTTTTTTGGATTTTTAAATATAATTTTTTATCGTATCTCTCGATAAAACATCAAAGGGAACGTGAAAATCCATTTTTTTCACATTCCCCTTTGCATCATTTGCTTACACAAACTTTCTACTTCTTCTTTTTTAGGAATTGCCGGAATTCCACCTCTTCTCTGCACACACAATGCCGCCGTTGCATTGCCATACTTTGCACACTTTTTAAGTTCTTCCCATGTAAGCTCTTCAATTTTTTTATTTTGTTTTAGATACTCACTTTAAAAGCCTCCCCAGAAAGAATCTCCAGCCCCCGTCGTATCAATCGCTTTCACTTTAAATCCTGGTAGTTTCTCCTGTCTCTGTTTTGTTGCAAGAAGAACCCATTCGCTTCCAAGCGTCACAGCCACTAACTTTGGTCCTATATCAAGAAGTATTTTAACTGCCTGACTATAATCTTTATTTCCTGTCAGCAAAACTAGTTCTTCATCTGACACTTTCATCACATCAACATAAGGTATCATGGATTTCATCTGTTCTACAGCAGTTTCTTTCTTTTCCCATAATGATGCCCGATAATTAGGGTCATAAGAAATAAGTGCACCTGATGATTTTGCTATTTTTACAGCTTCTATTGTTGCTGTTCTTGCCGGTTCATCTGTCAATGACAACGAACCAAAATGAAATACCTTACAATCTTCAAGCAATTTCTGATTTAACTCATCTGCACAAAACTGTGTGTCTGCACTTTGTTTTCTGGAAAAAGAAAACTGACGCTCCCCACTTTCCGCAATCTCTACAAAAGCAAGAGTTGTAAAATATCCTTCATCCTAAATCAGATATTTTGTTCCGATTCCTTCTTCCTCCAAAGTTTTTTTCAGAAAATTCCCATGCATATCCGTTCCGACTTTACCGATAAATTCCGTGCGATACCCCATACGTGAAGCTAGAGTTAAAAGATTTGCCGGTGCGCCACCAGGATTTTGCTCAAACAGCTTTTTTCCTGAATCACTTTTTCCTGCCTCTGTAAAATCAATCAAAAGTTCTCCTAAAGCGACAATATCAACCTCTTTTGCCATTTTTCAAGTCCTCCACAATTTCATTATAGCGTTTTTTATTCAGACGATAGAAAAACAGAACAATTGCTGTAACAATCCACAAAATTCCAGGTATCGTTGAAAATGCATGTTTCATAATTGCAATTACTTCCGGATTCTGTGTCTGATTTGCCACATATCCATATTTTCCAAGTAATGCTGCAAGAAACGCAGTACCTACTGCCATCCCAACTTTATTTCCAAGAGAAACAAAGGCATACTGGAATCCATCATTTCTAAGTCCTGTTTTCCACTCACCATATTCCACGCAGTCTGGAATAATGGCATAAATTGCAGTATTAAATCCTGAAAAGAAAAATTGTGTAATACCGGCTAATGCATAAAATGTGATTGGTGATTCTTTTACATTAAAGAAATACATAGCAAGCATTGCGATACCTGTAAGTAATGCAAAAATAGAAGCTGTTCTTCCTTTATTATTTAACTTACGGAATACTGGCTGGAAGCATGCTGCACCAATAATAGAAGGAATAATAATGCACATTGAATAGGTGGTATAGTAAGAAGCATTTCCCTCAACATAAGTAAAATAATACAAAATATCAGCATTTCTTCCATACAATGTAAATCCAAACAATACCTGTCCAACCAGTGCAAGCAGATATGGTTTATTCTGCATAACTGCTTTCAGCTGTACTTTAATTGAAATTTTCTCTTTTTCAGGGATTGTTACCTGTTCTTTTGTCTTTGCAAAGCAGAAGAAATGACAGGCTGCAAAGATACATCCATAAATAATCGCAACAAGCAGATAGCCTTTTTTGGCACTACTGCTTCCTAGCTTACTAATCAAAGGCACTGTCACAATATTAATAATTCCGATTGCAATCATCGCTGACACGGAACGGGAAGTATTAATTTTTGCACGTTCATCAATATCCTGTGTCATAGCTCCACAAAGTGTTCCGTACGGAATATTTACACAAGTATAGCCTAATACCAGAAGGCAATATGTAATTACCATATAAACGATTTTTGCTGTATTCGACCAGTCTGGATGTGCCCAGAAGGAGAGCATCAAAAGCACCGCCGTAATTGGAGCCGCAATCAGAAGCCATGGGCGATACCTCCCCCATCTTGTATTTGTTTTATCTGTCAGTCCTCCTACAATCGGGTCATTGATTGCATCCCAGAATCTTGAAAAAAGCATCAAGGCTGATACCGCTGCCATACTGATTCCAAACACATCGGTATAAAAAATCATTAAAAAGTTACTGACAAACATCCAGCTAAAATTACAGCCTACATCTCCAAATCCATAGGCGATTTTACTAATCAACGGCACTTTTCCATTCTTACTCTCACTTCCCATAACTTCCTCCTTATCAGCGTTTCTGACTAAACCCCATCCTTCCAAAATTTATCGTTCTATTTTTCCTGCACATTAATAATTACTTTCATTGTTGTTTCACGATTATCATCAATATACTGATATGCTTTCAAATAATCTTTAAAAGCAAAAGTCTTAGAAATTAATGGTCTTAAATGTACCTTTCCTTCATTTACGAGTGCAATCCCATCTACATAATCATCATGGCGGTACATCATTGTACTCTTAATATCCAGTTCATGGTCGTTGGCAACTGCAAGGTCAATTGTTGCCATGCCTGCAAATACAGCCACAAGAACAATTACACTTCCTTTTCTTGCATATTTGATTGCCTGACCCATTGTGATATTATTTCCTGCGCAGTCATAAATTACATCTGCTTTATCCGGACCAAAGGCATCAATCATTGCCTCACCAAAATCTTTTTCTTTTGTATTGACACATACATCAATTCCACATTCTTTTGCTTTCTCTAACCGAAGGTCACTGACATCTGTAATCATAACCTTTGCTGCTCCCATTCCTTTTGCTGACTGAGCAACCAGATTACCAATTGGACCTGCTCCAAGCACTGCAATATTCATTCCTTTCACATCGCCCATCTGTTTTACAGCATGCACTGCTACAGCAAGAGGTTCAATCATTGCACCTTCTTCATAAGACATCTCCTCTGGAATCGGTGTTACTTTCGACGCATCTACTGCAAAATATTCAGAAGCTGTTCCTGTTGTCTGAAATCCCATAACTTTGAGTTCTTCACAAAGATTATATTTTCCATGACGACATGGATAACATTCTCCACAATATACCTGAGGCTCAATTGTTACTTTTTGTCCTTCACGAAACTCTGTAACATCTTTTCCAATCTTTGCAATTTCACCAGACACTTCATGTCCCTGTGTAACCGGATATTTTGTAAATGGATGTTTTCCATGGTATACATGAATATCAGAACCACAAATTCCAATATTCATAATTTTAACCAACACCTGATTGTCTTTCACCTCTGGAACTGGTACCTCTCTGAAAATAATTTCTCCTGGATTTGTCATTACCTGCTGTAACATAATGTATTTCCTCCTTTATTTATATTCTTTTATTAAACATTTTATTAAAGTAATTACATTATTATCCAAAAGATAAAATTTGTCAATATCCCAACGTTTAATTCTGCCTATTGCACAAGATTGTTTCTGTGAATTTATGCATTTTTCCAGAAAGCAAAAAAAGTTCCAGAGAGAAAACATTCTTTAAACTGCTTTCTCTCTGGAACTTTTTCTCTTTTACAAGCAACTAAATATCTTTTATAAACTCCTGCAAAAAATACTTTGCCACACCTACTGCAGAAGCTTCTCTTTTATAAGAACATATCTTCAAATATCTTGCATCATGGTCAAACCCATTATATTTCATCACTTTTTCTTCCAATGGAATCATATAATCTGAAAGATATCCACCCACTTCGCCTCCAAGAATGATGTCCATGTCATAAGCCATCCGCAAATTTGAAATTAAAACCGCTAAATATTCCAAATATTCCTGCCAAACCTGCTGTGCACTTTCCTTTCGTTCTTCTAACTGCTGCATAAACTGTTCTAATGTTTGGCTGGTATCATCCGTCAGTGCGCTCGCCGCACAGTAAACATCTGCACATCCACGCTTTCCACAATAACATTGCTTTCCGCCTGGAACAAGAATGATATGCCCAAACTCACCCGCCTTCTGATTTTCTCCCAAGATTAATTTTCCATCAATACAAAACGCACCACCCAAAGTATTATTTAAAGATAAATACAACGCATTTTTATATCTATTTAAATCTTCTGCTCTCATCGCTGCATTTGCATCATTCTCAAAGTATACCGGCAGTGAAAACACCTGTTCCAGAAAATTCAAGCTATAATTTTCTAATTGAAGAGCATGAGATTTCACCAACATTCGATTCTCCAAGTTAACAATTCCAGGAATCGAAATACCGATTCCCAGAATCCTCTCCCTGTTTTCTACATCCTTAAGAAATGCCTCCAATTCTTCCCTGATTTTTGAATAATAAGAAGTATTTGTTGAAAATTCCAGCCGTATTCTTTCATATTTTTCAATTTCATACTTCATGTTTACAAGCACAAACCCTATATGCTTTGCAGTGATTCTGATTCCAACCGCATAACGATATGCAGGATTAATACTAATCTTTTTCGCTTTTCGCCCACCTGTTGATTCGTATTCTCCTGTTTCAATCACAATTCCACCTGCTAGCAATTCTTTTACATTAGACAATACTGTCGGCATACTGATATTTAAATCTTTAGATAACTCTACCTTAGACGTTGCCTTATGATTGATAATGTAGTTCACAATTTTAGATTTTGTAACATTTTTTTTCTCTATTCCCGCCATACAAAAGCTTCCTTTTATAAAATATTTTATAAAAGTATATTACCTTTTATTTGACAATTTGTAAACCACAATAACGGCATTTTCTAATTTTTTATCGTATCTCTCGGTATACGCTCCTTCTCACCAGAATCACGGCAAGCACAGCTGTAAGAAAATCTGACACCGGCTGTGCCGAAACTACTCCATAATAGCCCACTGTTTTAGACAAAATAAAAATCACAACTGCAAAGATAACGCCCTGTCTGCTAACAGATAAAAGAAAAGCATTTAATGCTTTTCCGGCGGACTGGAACGTACAGGTACTTACGAGTGTAACCGCAGTAAATACTGCACCTGCAAGCTGAAGTCTGAGCATCGGAACTCCTGCATTTACGATGCTTTCCTGATTCATAAACATCGAAATCAAAGTCTTTGCAAAAACACATAAAATAAGTGCCAGCACAGCTCCCATTGCACATTCAAATTTATAACTAAATGCCAGAATCGCTTTCAGACGCTTTTTATTTCCAGCACCATAATTATATCCGATTAACGGCTGTGAACCAAAAGCAAAGCCAACTAAAATCAGCATTGCAATCATATTGATTTTCATTACGATTCCCATCGAAGCCACTTTGTCTGTTCCATAGACCAGTAAAAAACGATTGGTCAGCGCAATTCCAAGACTCTGCATAAAGTTGGTAACAGATGCCGGTATTCCGATGGCAAAGATATCTCCAAGTTCTCTTTTGCTGATAAAAAATCCTTTTGGATTGATGGACAAACGTTTGCTTTTTGTCAGTAAGAAAAATACAAAAAATAAATCCGCACCGATGTTTCCGATTACCGTGGCTATCGCTGCACCGGCTGCTCCCATGCCAAGCACGAAGATAAAAATCGGGTCTAAGATAATGTTAATCACAGAGCCAAGCACCGTTCCTGTCATAGATGCTACTGAAAATCCTTCCGTTCGAAGCAGATTAGACGGCGTAAAAGATAAAATAATAAACGGAGCACCGATTACCAGCCAAGTATAATAATCCGATGCATACTGCACGGTATCCGCTTTTGCACCTAATAGAGTTAAAATCGGTGCACGGAACAACATCATCAACACTGCTACAACAATTCCGCATACAATTGCTCCATAAAAACAGAACACACTTAAACGCTTTCCGTCCTCATCCATTTTTTTTCCGAATAGTCGTGAAATCACCGAACTTCCGCCCAGTCCAAAAATATCACCAAGCGCAATCATTAACGTAAAAATCGGTGCGCCAAGTGAAACACCCGCAACCAGATTCGTATTTCCGGTAGCGGCAATAAAATAGGTGTCCGCCATATTATAAACCAGCGAAATCACCATGCTAAATACCACCGGAAGCGCAAAACTGAAATAAGCTTTCGGAATCGGTGCTTTTTCAAATAAGTCATTTCCCATTTTTTAATTTCCTCTTTCTTTTTTGTATCAAGCGGATATTTTTCCTCCGCTTCGCTGTTTTCTTTTTGATTCGGTTAACTCCTCAACCTCATTCATTTGATATTAATTCTGCCTTTCTTCGTTCCTGTATCTGTTCTCTTCCATACCGTTCCCGATACTGCCTAAGGGTCATATCCGTATATTTCTTAAAGACTTTTCCCAGATGACTCTGCGAAGAAAATCCCAGATAAGTTGCAATCTCTATGTAAGAATACGGCGAATACGTCAGCAGATTCTTCGTCAGTTTTACTTTCTCCTGTAAAATAAAATCAGTCAGTGTCATAGATTCCTGTTGTTTAAACAGTTCAGATAAATAGCTGGAATTTAAGTGCAGGTAATCTGCAATTTCCTGCACCCGAATCTTTTCATGCAGATGTTTAAAGATATACTCTTTGCTTGCTTCCACCCAGATACTCTGCTTTTCTTTGGATTTTTTCTCATCCTGCTTACGGATTTCTGCCACCAGCTTTGCATATTCCATTTCAAACTGACGGATTGCCGTATAAATCGCCACAATATCTGTCATTTCTTCGATTTTCTGGATAAAGACATCACTCATGGAATACGAGATTTCCGGCATTAATCCGCCTCGAATTGCCGCCCTGCTCGCAAGCGTCATAACCACAATTCCAAGATTTTTTGTATTGCGCAGTTCATCTTTAGAAAGCACGCCGGTCTTTCCAAGATAATCTTCTCCAATACTTTTTTTCAACATCTCGATGTCACCCAGTTCAATACTGGTAAGTTCTCGAATTTCCTGTTCATAAGGATTGTGTGGTTCTTCAAGTTCCTGCCTTTCAAAGATAAGTGCCGAGTATTCTTCCATAATTTCCGAATCTCGAATCTGTTCTTCACAGTTTTCATAGACAATATCATCCCTTGTCAAAATTTCCTTGCAAAACAGATTACACATCAGTAAAATATTAGAACAGAAAAAATAAAACTCAGAACTAAATACCGTATTAAAATCGCTCTTTGGGATTTCAAATTCTCCAATATGATAATACAGACGAACCTTTGAATCAAACCGTACCGGTCCGACTAAATAGTAAAAATCTCCTGCCTGAAGATAGGCATAAGCGACTTGATTCTCTTTTAAACCTGCCGAAAAAACTACCGGACACGCAGACACAAATTTTCCAGCCAGACATTGATTCATATAATCTTCAAACTCTGAAAAAGAAAAATAATCGTCTTTTAAATCCTTTCTGGCACAAAAAATTTCCGGCTTATTATCCGGTTTTAATTCACCGCTCCAGCGTCTTACAAATGTATGAAGTTCATGTGAAACATGCCATGCAAGATAATCTATATTCAAATTTTCACGCTCCCTTCTTCCTGCATTTCTTTTTGCATTTCCTTTTGCTTTTCCATTATAGCACAGATTTTTTCACAATATAAGTGATAAATTTCCAATAATTATGATATAAATTTAAGATTTGGATGGGTAAAATAACGATTGCAAAAAACAATGAATCACATTTTTAAATAAAAAATTTTTTAAAAAAGAGAAAGGAAACAGAACACATGAAAGTAAAAGGTGTTAATCTTGGTAACTGGCTGGTACTTGAAAAATGGATGAGCCCATCTTTATTCGATGGAACAACTGCTGAAGATGAATATTATCTTCCAACACAACTTTCTAAAGAAGTTTATGAGGCAAAAATCAAAATCCATCGTTCTGAATATATCACAGAAAGAGATTTCACAAGAATCAAATCGATGGGAATGGATGCAGTCAGAATCCCTGTTCCGTATTTCATCTTTGACGACAGAGAGCCCTTTATCGGATGTATCGAAGAACTTGACAAAGCATTTAACTGGGCTGAAAAATATGGACTTCAGATTTTAATCGACTTACATACTGCACCGGACAGCCAGAACGGATTTGATAATGGCGGAATCAGTGGTGTCTGCAAATGGTCACAGGATCCGGACGAAGTTGAATTTGAACTCACTGTTCTTGAAAGACTTGCAAAAAGATACGGTACAAGAAAAGGCTTATGGGGAATCGAAATTTTAAACGAGCCTATACTTGAAGATATGTGGGAATCTATGAACGTAGCAGAACGCTATCCGGCAGTTGACCCTGAAAAAGCAAAGGGAACAAAACCAAATACAATGGAATTTATCCGCGGTTTTTATTTGGAGGCTTACGACAGAATCCGCAAACACATGCCGGAAGAAAAATACGTTGTTTTCCATGATGCCTTCCGCTTAAAAGCATGGAAAGATTTCATGCGTGAAGAAAAATATAAAAACGTTGTACTTGATACGCACCAGTACCTGATGGTTGCTGAGATGAACGGCTGTGAACAGAACGTAGAAAACTATGTTTCTTATGTAGAAGAACTCAAAAAAGACATCGCAGAAATGCAGGAATACTTCCCGGTTATCTGTGGGGAATGGTGCTTATTCAATTCTCTCGCTGTTGGACATGACACCAAAGGCGGACAGACAGTATTAAATGGTGTAGAAGGTTTAAGCGAAGAATGTATCAGTGCTGAAACGAAAAAAGAAATTTACAACACACTTGCAAAAGCCATGTTAGATGCATGGGATGCCGGAAGCGGATACTTCTACTGGAGCTACAAACTGCTGACCGATACTGTAAACACCCCTGGATGGGTTGGCTGGGACAGCTGGGACCTTGGAAGATGCGTTGACTTTGGCTGGTTTCCAATTGAGAAATAAAAAATCACCTACCACTATTTAAGTACAATTCAATCATTTATTTTAAGATTAATTGAATCCTGTATTTGATTCTAAAATGATTTTTAAGCGTCATTGAAAATTTTATCGCATTAAAACGTAAAATTTTCAGTGGCGTTTTTTTTCGTTTTCTAATATAATAGGTTTTGATAATAGTAGATAAATACTTAAGCAAAAGCAGAGTTCGATAGAATGGACCTATCAACCTGCTTTAGAATGGAGGAAAAAATGGAAATCGTTTGCTTAGACTTAGAGGGCGTACTCGTACCGGAAATCTGGATTGCATTTGCAGAGGAAACCGGTATTCCGGAACTCAAAAAAACTACCAGAGACGAGCCGGATTATGATAAGCTGATGAAATACCGCTTAAACATTTTAAAAGAACACAACCTTGGATTAAAAGAGATTCAGGAAACCATCGCAAAGATTGACCCGATTCCCGGTGCAAAGGAATTTTTGGACAAGTTAAGAGAAATGACTCAGGTTATCATTATCAGCGATACCTTCTCCCAGTTTGCCGGACCTTTAATGAAAAAACTCGGCTATCCGACCATCTTCTGTAACTCTCTCGTTGTCGCAGAAAATGGAGAAATCACAGACTTTAAAATGCGCTGTGAAAAATCCAAATATACTACTGTAAAAGCATTACAGTCCATTGGTTATGACACAATCGCAAGCGGTGACAGCCATAATGACCTTGGTATGATTCAGGCAAGTAAAGCAGGATTTTTATTTAAAAGTACAGAAGCAATCAAAGCAGAATATCCGGAAATTCCGGCTTATGAAACTTATGACGAACTGCTTGATGCAATCAAAAAAGTGATTGGTTAAGTAAAGCAGTTGATATGTAAAAGAGACATCCGAAAAAATCGAATGTCTCTTTGTTTTATTCTGACAAAATTATAAACCGAAAATTAATAAAATCAATAACACGAGCACCCACAGAATCACTGCTCTTTTTTGATGCATCCACCGGTTTCCGTATTTCGTGCAGAGTACTGCCTCATCTTTCGGGCTTTTCAGCTCAAACAGCCAAAAAACTTCACTGATTAAAATTGCCGAAGCAATAAAAATACACCTCCATGTAATGCTGCCCTGTCCTGCCATCTGGGTTATCTTTCCAAGTAGACATGCCAAAAATCCTGCAAACCAAATCCATTTTGTATACAATGTTCGTTTTATTTCCGATTTTAATTTCGCACTTATTGAGTTCATTCTAAATACTCCCCACTTTCCCGTTTTTCATCGTCAGATTCCAGTCCGCTACTTCCTCGCATCTGCTTCTCGTCTCATCCAAACTGCTTCTCTCTGTAATAATCACAATGCGGTTTTGAAAAAATTCTCCTGCCAGCTCATAAAACAGATTTTCTTCTCTTTCATCTAAATAAGCCGAAGGTTCGTCTAAAACTAAAACCTTCGGCTTATTTAAAACTGCCTGTGCCATTCCGACTCTCTGTCTCATTCCTCTTGAAAGTCTCGCTATTTTTTTGTCCCGCACTTCCCACAAACGAAGTGCTCCAAGTGCCTCTGCAGTTCTTCTTTTTGTCTGTTTCTTCGATAAGCCTTTATAAGCTGAAATATAATTCAGATATTCCTTTACCGTAAATAAATGGTCCGGTTTAAAATGCTGCGGCAGATAACCAAGCACTGCTTTGTATTGTGAATAATCTTCAAAAATATTTCTTTCGTTATAAAAGAGTTTTCCCTCTGTCGGCTTCACGCTTCCTGTAATCAGACGAAGCAGAGTTGTTTTTCCACATTTAGAATTTCCGGAAATTCTCCACACGCCGTTTGTCAAAACAAGAGACATATCCTCCACTGCTGTTTTTTTGCCATATTGTTTTGAAATGTGCAAAAGCTCTAATTTCATAGATTTCTGCTTTCTTATTTTTCTTTTTTATTATTCTATTCAGCTTGTGCCTTATTTCTTCCTGTAAATCTTAATTAACAGCGGTGCTTCCACAAGTAACATTCCAATCCATCCTGCCAGATAAGAATACGGAAGTGCTTCTATTCCAAATCCCCATAAAAAAACCATCGGAGCGGCTGCAAGTACACGCACTCCCATATTTGTAAAACTGCTGATTAAGGTAACTTTCAAATCTCCAATTCCACGGAAAAATCCCTGAAGTGCATTCGTAATTCCCGGAAGTATATACATAAGTGAAATCAACTGTAAATAAATCACACCGTGACCGATTACCTCTTCATCTTTTACAAACAGCATCATAAGCGGTCTTGCAAACACATAGCAGATAATCAGAACCAAGATTCCATAAATCACTTCCAATATAAATCCACAACGGAATCCTTCCCGCATACGGTCTTTCTTTCCTGCCCCTTTGTTCTGCGCCATCAGTGCCGTCATCGCATGTGCGATATTTTGTTCCGGTGTATATGCAAAATCATCAATTCTGTTTACCACCGCAAATGCCGCCGCAACGGAAACTCCCATCGTATTGACAATCGCCTGAATCCCAATCTTTCCAAGCTGTACCGTCGCCTGCTGCATTGCCGATGCCCATCCATAAGCAATCGTTCGCTTTAAAAGACTTGCATCAAACACCAGCCATTTCTTTCCCAATCGCAAAATCGGCACTTTTTTCTGAATATAAATCACACAGAATAAACAGCACAATGCTTCACTTAATACCGTCGAAACCGCACAGCCATTGCATCCAGCCTTTAATACCACGACAAAAAACAAATCGCCAAATACATTTAAAACTGCACTGATAATCAGAAAATACAACGGAGAACTGCTGTCTCCCAGTGCTCGAAGGGTGCTTGAAAAAAAATTGTATAAAAAAGTAAATACCAGTCCCCAGAAAATAATTCTCAAATATTCTTTTGTCATTTCCAGAATCGATGGGTCTACCTGCAGTAACTGCAAAATCGGCACCGCAAAAATGACACAAATAAGTGTTAAAAATACAGAAAATACAACACCTGAAAGCATTGTTGTACTAATCTGGCGGTGCAAAGTTTTATAATCCCTTGCCCCATATTGAATCCCCATCAAAATACTTGCACCCATACAAAGTCCATTTAAAAATAAAATCATCAGTGTACTGACAGGATTGCAGATTCCGACTGCCGCAAGTGCTTCTTTTCCGACAAAATGTCCCACTATAATACTGTCAACTGCATTGTAGGTCAGCTGAAATAAATTCCCAAGGACAAGCGGCACCGTAAATTTTACCAGTATCGGCATAATTTTTCCTGTCGTCAAATCTTTTGTCATCGCTCTCTCCTCTTTTTCTAACGTGATTACTATTCGCTTTTTTCTGCTTCTATATTGTTACTACTGTTCTTTACATCTGTTTTCTTACTACTGCATATTCATTTCCATTTCGGTAATACGGACACTGATAATGCGTATCGGAAACCAGTCTCATATACTCATCTTCGTCCATGCTGACATCACAAAGATAACTTTCATATTCATCATCGTAAATATAATAGGTACAGCTTTCACAACTGCCGGTTTGTTTTTCTTTCATAATGATTTTCGTCCTTCCTGTAAGTTTTTTTATTTTTTATTTTTTTGATTATAGCACAAAAAAAGACAAAGAAACGATTTTTTCAGCTTCTTTGTCTTTTCCCTTATTTCTTTATTGGCTTTATGATTCTCTATTATTCTTCATCTGTCGATTCAATTTCTCCGATAAATCCGGCTTCTTCTATCATTTTCATTGTCGCATCGATTCCCTGTCCGCCTGCGGTCAGATATCCGGAAGCAAAGATAGAATCCACTACTTTAAATAAAGTCGGCTCAATTCCTTTGAAATAAACTTCACGTCCCGCTGCACATCGAATATCTGATTTTGAAATCATCAGTCTTGCAAGACAAAGCACCTTCAGGCAATACTCTGGTGTTAATTCTGAAATATCTCTGTCTGCCAGTCTTGTTCCCGGAATTGGAAGTAAAAAATTAATCGGTACGGATTCCGGATTGATTTCTCTTAAATCCATCAGCATATCTACTACATCTTCTTTGCTTTCGCCCATTCCAATAATTCCGCCACTACAGATTTCAAAACCTAAGCCCTGAAGCATTTTAATATTGTTTACACGCTGTTCATAAGTATGAGTGGTGCAGATTTCCGGATAGAAAGAACGACTGCTGTTTAAATTATGATTGATGCGGTCCAGTCCGGCTTCTTTTAACATTTTTGCCTGTTTCTCTGTTAAAAATCCGATGGAACAGCAAATCTGTGTTTCCTTTTTCTTCATTTCACGGATACGGTCTGCCAAATCTTCAATTTCTTCATCGGAGAAACCAATTCCACTTAAGCCAATACAATGTCTTGCCAGATGTTTTTCATCCACCAAATCATTATCTCCGTATAATTTTTCATCGGAAACTCTGCGATACTTTTCAATCGGAGCTTCGGAATCACGAGACTGTGCACAATACGCACAGTTCTGGGAACAGTTTCCACTGCGCACATTTGTTAATAGCTGTACACTGACTTTTTTCCCTTTATATTTCGTACGAAGTGCGTAAGCACAATCCAGAAGTTTTGGCATTTCCTCTTCCGGAAGATTTAAAATTTCAACAGCTTCCTCACGAGTCAGCGGTCTGCTCTCGTCCCAGTTTTCTAAACGTGATGTGATGGATAATTCTGACATAATATACTTTCCTCTCATTTTTCGATGTTTTTGCGTATAAAATTTAGTATATCCATAAAAGAATTAAATGTCAACCGTTTTATTTTTATAAGTTTACATTTATCCTAAAAAAAGCCTGTCCGCAAGATTTTTCTATACAGACAGACTTTCTCTTAAAAATTTAAAATTAAAGAATTAGATGTTTAATAAATCACTGAATACCTTCAATGCGCCATCTGTTTCATGTGCAAGGACACGTTTTGCAAGAACTTTACCAAGCTGTACACCTTCCTGGTCAAAGCTGTTTACATTCCATACGAATCCCTGGAACATAATCTTATTTTCAAAGTGAGCGAGGAGTGCACCAAGTGCTTCCGGTGTCAGTTCTTCTCCGATAATAATGCTGGATGGACGTCCACCTTCAAAGTTTTTGTTTTTATTTTCATCTGCTTTTCCGCATGCAAAAGCTACAATCTGTGCTGCTACGTTTGCGCAGAGCTTCTGCTGGCTTGTGCTGTCCTGAATGACAACATCTGTACCAATCTGACTGTTTTTAAAACCAACAAACTGAAGCGGTACAATATCTGTTCCCTGATGCAGTAACTGGTAGAAAGAATGCTGTCCGTTTGTTCCTGGTTCACCAAAAATAACCGGACCGGTTGGATAATCTACTGCTTCACCAAAACGGTTTACAGATTTACCGTTGGATTCCATATCTAACTGCTGAAGATGTGCAGGGAAACGGCTCAGTGCCTGAGAGTATGGCAGAACGGCTGTACTCGGATATCCTAATACGTTACGTTCGTAGACACCGATTAATGCATCAAGCATTTCCGGGTTCTCTAAGACGTTTTTATTCATTGCAAGTTTATCTTCTTCTGCTGCACCCTGTAAGAACTGTGCAAATACTTCCGGACCAAATGCCAGAGATAAAACTGCACCACCTACTGCTGATGTAGAGGAGAAACGACCGCCAATGTAGTCATCCATGAAAAATGCTGCAAGATAATCATCACTCTTAGCAAGCGGAGAAGTTTCACTTGTAACTGCAATCATGTGTTTGGATGCGTCTAAGCCTGCATTTTTCAGAGCATCTTTTACAAAAGATTCATTTGTCAGTGTTTCCAGAGTTGTTCCGGATTTGGAAACCAATACAAAAATAGAATGTGCAACATCAATAGAATTCAAAACTGCTGCTGCATCATCCGGGTCTACATTACTGATGAATTTTGCTTCCATCTTAAATGTATTGTTTTTCTTAGCCCAGTTTTCCAGTGCCAGATACATTGCACGAGGACCAAGGTCACTTCCACCGATACCAATCTGAACTACTGTTGTAAATTTCTCGCCTGCTGCATTTGTGATTTCACCGGCATGTACTTTATTTGCAAAATCTGCAATTTTCTTCTGCTGTTCTGTATAGAAAGTACGTTTATCCACACCATCTGCTTCTACTGCTTCACCTAACTGACCACGTGTCATGTGATGAAGAACCAAACGTTTTTCTCCTGTGTTGATGACTTCTCCATTGTAGAGGGCTTCAAATTTTTCCGCAAGCTGTGCTTCTTCCGCTAACTTGGTTAATGCTTCTAATACATCATTATCTACCTGTTTTGCTGCATAATTGTAAGAAAGACCGGCTGCCATAGGAATTGTGTATTTTTTCACACGGTCTGCACCGTTTTCTCCTGACATTACCTCTGCGAGTTTTACACGTTCTACTTTTGAAAGATTCTCAAATGAAGAAAGAGTGTTTAAATTGTTCCACTTAATCATAATAAGTTCCTCCTCAATTCTCACTTATAGAAATAGAAAACATCCTATAATTATTTTCATTATACTCGGAAACAAAGGTAAATTCAAGCGAACTGTGAAAAACAGATTCACTATTGAAACCAGAATACATATATAGTATAATGAGGACAAAGAAAAAGAGAATTCTTCGGGGCAGGGTGAGATTCCCTACCGGCGGTATAGTCCGCGACCCGCGCAAGCGGCTGATTCGGTGAAATTCCGAAACCGACAGTATAGTCTGGATGAGAGAAGAACGCGCAAATTTTTAAATACGTGCTCAAGCCCCTGGAAGAAATTCCAAGGGCTTTTTAGTTTATGGAAACTTGTTATATATGCTATAGACTAAGAAATTTTCAAAGAATTCTCTTAATAAAATCATAAGTTTTAAAGGAGAAACGAAAAATGAGTGAACAGGTATTAAGAAGAAATGTATCGACAAGAAGTCGTACAAGAACAATTACACAGATTGCGATGCTTGGTGCAATCGCAGGAATTTTGATGAATCTGGAATTTCCGATTCCTTTTTTAGCACCAAGTTTTTATCAGCTGGATTTTTCTGAAGTTCCGGTATTAGTTGGTTCTTTTGCAATGGGACCGCTTGCAGGTGTCTGGGTGGAACTTGTGAAAATCTTAGTTCATCTGGTAACAAAGGGTACAATGACAGCCGGTGTCGGTGATGTTGCCAACTTTATCTTTGGATGTGCTTTCGTTGTTCCGGCCGGTTTCATTTATCGTTCTATGAAAAATAGAAAACATGCTGTTCTCGGAATGATTGCCGGAACACTTTTAACCTCTGTTGTAGCCTGCTTTATCAATGCATTTATTCTGCTTCCGGCTTACGGAAAAGCATTCGGAATGCCGGTTGATGCATTTATTCAGATGGGAAGTGCCGTTCATGGTTCTGTTCATAATCTTCTGACATTTGCAGCCTTGATTATTTTCCCATTTAACTTATTTAAATACACACTGACTTCTTTGATTGTATTTTTAATCTATAAGAGAATTCGTGTAGTCTTAAAAGGCGACTGACAGAATCAAAATTTTTAAATCTTTCTTGACATTTTCTACTAGAGCGTAAAAATCCCCGATGCGGCAACATCGGGGATTTTGCTTTGCTGTCTGTATGGACATTTGTTTTATCACTTTATAACATACTTATTTAAGTCTAGTACACTTCCGGAATTTCGTATCCCCAGCTTTTTCTCAAACCATCCATAATTTCCATGATTCTTACCGTTTCAGCATGAGGCATTTCCGGACACTCAATTTTGCCCTCTTCCAATGCTTTTTTACAAGCTCGGACTTCATATTCGTATCCTGTAATCTGCTTTGGAGGAAAATAGCTTGCTGTTTCTTCATGGTTCTGGTTAAATACTGTAATCTTCTCCGGATTATTGATATTTTGAACCTGAATGTAGCCTTTTGTTCCAAAAATACTTCCCATTCTATCAGAAATTTCTCTGACACCACTCTGAAGCGTTGCCATTTTATTTCCTTCAAAATTCATAATAATGGTTTCGAGAATATCGACGCCGCCTTCAAAAATTGCACTCGACTGCACATCTTTGAGGTTTTCACCAAGCACCATGCTTGCAAAGTTAATCGGATAGACTCCGACATCAAGCAGTGCACCTCCTGCAAGTTCCGGTTTACGGATTCTTTCTTTTTCTGTAACTGCATAGCTTAAATTTGCAGTAAGAGAAGTTACCTCTCCAATCACTCCACTTTCCACAATATCCTGAATTATTTTTCTTGACGGCATGTATCTGGTCCAGATTGCCTCTGTGATTAACAGATTTTTTTCCTCCGCCAGTTTAAAAAGTGCTCTTGCCTGGTTTGCATTTACGGTAAATGATTTTTCACACAGCACATTTTTTCCTGCTTCCAGACACATTTTTGCGTGTTTATAATGATGGGAATGTGGCGTAGCAATATAGACTAAATCAATTTCTTTATCCGCCAGCATTTCTTCATAAGAACCATAAGCCTTTGTAAATCCATATTTCTCTGCAAAAGCCTCTGCCCGCTCAAGTTCTCTTGCTCCAACTGCATAAGCCTCAACATCATCCATTCCAGCCAGTGTTTCTGCCATATGTACTGCGATTCTTCCAGCACCTAAAATTGCAATCTTCATGTCATAATTTCCCTTCTCTAACAAAATCAGTCTTAATTTTTCTTTCATTATACCCTTATATACTCCCCTTTGAAAGACTAACTTTCAGCCCAATTTGCTAGAATTTTCCACTGCTTCCGCCGTGTGTTTCCCCCGACGATGAAGTGTGGGTACTGCTTCCGGAATCCCCATCACTGGATTTTGGTTTTGCTGTACGAGTTACATCTTCATATAAGAATAAATCCCTGCTTTCTGTCACTTTTAGACTGCCTTTTTTCTGATAATTTCCGGCCGTTGTTTTTCTTGCCACGGTTTTCAATTGTCGTTTCATTCCTCCTACAATTGAAAATGCACAGATAAATCCAAGCACCAGTGCAACTGGAATCCATATCATTCCAAGTGGTTTTTTTGGAAGATTGGAATTGTCGTAAGGGCGGTCTTCTCTCGCCTGTGTAACAAATGCATCGCACTGGTCGATATAAATTTCAAATGCTTTCTCATATTCACCATCTGAAAGTGAACTCTTAAACTGTTCTGCTATGTAATCGCATCCTGCATCTGTAAATGCAGTAATTCCGTATCCATGTGTTGAAAGTGCCCAGTCTCTGTCTTCCATACTGACTAAGAATAAAATTCCATCTTTCCCTTCGCCATATCCATAGCCATAATAATCAAAGAAATCATCTGCGTACTCCGTCGCTGTTGCGCCTTCAAGACTATCTACTGTCAGAATTACAATATCAAACTTCTGACGCTCACTTACTTCATCCAGCTTTGTCAAAATATTCTGTGCTTCTTCCTCGCTTAATAATCCTGCTGCATCAGTCAGACGTTCATACTCCCCTGAAAATCCGCTGTCATCTGATCCCTCTGACGCCCAGACTCCCACTGTGGAAAGCATAAAAAGAAGTATGGTTAAAAAAACTGTAAAAATTCGTTTCTTCATTTTTCCGCCCTCCCTCTATAACACACCAAACAACCAAAACAGCCAGATAATGCCATAACTCAAAGCTCCAAATATCACTGTAAGCAATGCGGTCCATCTTCCTGCTGCCGCTTTATCCACCGGAAGGTTTCCAACAAATTTTCCAGTCTGTCCATTCATCGCAAAAAGATATTTTTCTCCCTTCCAGGTCGTATTTAAAATCCAAACCGGATACAGCGCATACTTTGCTTTTCCATTTTGCAACTGTATACTGCTGTTTTCCGTTGTCACAGAAGAATAACCTTTGACAGTAGACGCAAATGCTTTTTCTGTCGATTTTTTCACTCTCTTATTTGCTCTCCCAACACTTTCTTCCTCACTTACATCATATTTATCTGCCAAATATCCGGCCAGATACGGCATCTGGAATTTTACCGCCTCTTTAAAATCAAACGGTTCTATCGATTCCATCAAATCATCCGGCATCTTAGAGGAACCATCTACCGGAATTCGTTCAAACCCAACGGTTCCGCCCCTGTGAATCATATAATGTTTTGTTTCGGTATAATCGTACTCGCTATCACTCCAGCTTCTCACTTTCGTTGCACGATATCGGATATGTGCCTCTGCATCTGTATCAAACAACCAAAATGGAACGTACACTCCCTTAATTTCATCAATGTGATTCTGGTCCTTGAAAATCTTAGGCAGAAGCCGTTTTCCGCTTAAATGTTTCATCAAACCTTCTTTTGCTGCTTTTTTATCTAATTTAAACGGAATCACATAATCCGGCCTTAAGCTTCCCTCAAACTGTCCGGTCATCACAATCGGATTATTACAGTATGGGCAGGATGTTGCAGCAGTATTTGCATCGGCAACAATTTCTCCGCCACAGGATTTGCAGGTGTAGACTCTAAGCCCTTCTGCTTCACCCTCCTGCCATTCACTTCCGGCAGAAGTTTCCCATGTCATATCGTCAGACTGTTCATTTTGAAGTTCTTTTTCATAGCCCTGTAAGGTTTCTATTTCAAATTCAGTATCGCAGTATGGACATTTCATTTTTTGAAGTTTGCTGTTAAACTCAATTGCGCCTCCACAACACGGACACTTATATTCCTGTAAATTTCCCATGCAGTTTCCCCCTCTCTTTTCTTATGATGTAATAACTTTCATTTACTTATACTTTAGAAATTCTGACACAATCATCAAAAATATTTTCACAAATTAAATATCAAAAGAGCCTAAAATATATTTTTTACTGAACATCATTCTCATCAAAAGGGTCTCCACATTCCGGACAAAATTTAGGTGGATTCTTCGGGTCTTCCGGCTGCCATCCGCATTTATCACAGCGATATAACGGTGCACCCGATGGTTTCTTTGCTCCACAGTTCTGGCAGAATTTTCCCTGATTTACTGTTCCACAGGTGCAGGTCCATCCATCCTCTAATGGTTTAGGTGAGCCACATTCCGGGCAGAACTTTCCGGTTGCCATCGCTCCACATTTGCATTTCCATCTTCCTGCCTGAATTGGTTCCGGTTTCTTTGCTCCACATTCGGTACAGAATTTTCCGGTTACAACTGCTCCGCATGCACATTTCCAACTATCCTGAGACTGCTGCCCGGATTGATTCTGTGCTGTCTGCTGCTCGGTCTGCTGCATTTGCTGCATCTGCTGCTGTGCCTGTTGTTGCTGAACTCCCTGATTATAAAAGCTCTGCGCTGCGCCAAAGCCTGCACCTGCTCCACCTGCATTCATCGACATGCCCATCCCGACAAATCCATTCATTGCCCCATTTGGATTAGAAGCTGCATTTTCCATTGCATTTGCAGTTGCATCTGTCATACGTCCTGCCATCATAAATGGATTACTGCCCAGTGTTGCTGCATCCTCCATCTGGTTGATTTTCTTCATATCCTCTTCAGTGAGTGTAATTGGATTTAAGGCAATCGCCTGTACTTCAATTCCTCTTCGTTCTGTCCATTCTATCTTTAATGCACGATTCATGGCATCTTTTAATTCTTTTGTATGTGCCGGAATCTGTGCCGGACGAAGTTCCAATTCGGAAAGTGCCGCAAATGCCGGCTGCAGGGCATCGATAAATTCCGTCTTTAACTGATGGTCAATCTCTTCTCTGGTATACTCACGCTCTACATTTCCACAAACCTGTGTATAGAATAACAATGGGTCAATTATCTTATAAGAATACACACCATTACAGCGCACCTGAACAGTTCTTCTCATATTGATGTCTTTATTTACCACATCAAACATGAATGGATTCGGTGTTCCAAATTTGTTATCTATGATTTCTTTAGTATTAAAATAATAAACCCTCTGGTCTTTTCCGGTATCTCCGCCAAATGTAAATCGTTTGCCGATTGTCTTAAACGTCTCTTTAATCCCATCACCCAGTTTTCCTGTAAAAATACTTGGTTCAGTCGAACGATCGTAAGTAAATTCTCCAGGTTCTGCGCAGACTTCAACAATTTTTCCCTGCTCGACAATAATCATACACTGACCGTCTGCAACTGCAATTCCGCTTCCATTCGATATAATATTATCACTGCCCTTTGTATTAGAGGAACGTTTGCCAATGCGTTTCTGTCCCTTAGTTACCAGAATATTCTTATCCAGCGCTTCGCAATAGAAAAACTCTTTCCATTGATCCGCCAATACTCCATTTATCGCTCCAACTCCCGCTTTAATAAGACCCATAATAATACCTTCCTTTCTGCTGATTTCGCACAAATTTATTTTTTTACGTATATATTCGTAATTTTATTATATCAGTTTATCAAATTTTGTACACTAGCCATATAGCTAAAACTCGCAGTAAAAACGCATTATTTTTTTAGATTTTTTATTCCGTGATATGGTAGGTTTTATCAAATTCTGTGCGTTTGACAAAATTAAACTCCACATCCATAATTTCACCGTTCTCTGTATATGTAATTCCGTAAAATACAATTACAGCATCCTTTGCGGCAGTCTCTGTTGTTCCCCAAAGTGGCGCTACAAAATAATCTGCCTCCTCTTGTTCGTTTATTACAAGTCCTTTATGTTGAATTAAAAACTCAATCTCCCTGCACATTTTCTCATTGCACGTCCAGGCGTCTAAAGTCTGCGGAAGCTGTTCATATTCATCTCCTGCCAAATGTCTGTGATTTCGATAAAACCATTCTGCACCATTTGGATAGGGATTACCATCACTGTCCACTTTAATGAAATCTCCTGCCTTTGCAATTTCACCATGCTCACTTTGACTTGAAAGCGTTTCTGAGGATTTCACTTCGAATTTATCATTCGGAAGCGGAATGATTTTTTTCTCTTTTATTAATTGCTGAATTTTTTCACTGTCTTCTCCCAGGCGATATGCATGCACTGTTTTTCCATGATTTTTTATAACCTTTATCATTTATAAACCCCTTTCTCAGCTTTATTTTTATTGTTAAGTTTATTGAATCATATCCTGAGAGTTTCAACAGTGATTATTTTTAGAAAAATTGAAACTGACTGTTATAAGTAAATAGGTAAAGATAATCATAAATCACAAAAATAGCCGCCCACGTCTCCTAAACTAAGCGGCTATTCTTGAATGTTAATTAGTTAAAATTTTTCTATTTCCTTTTTTCTTCCTTTTCTTCGTCTTCTTTCAACATTCGTTTCACTGAAACCATCAGCACAATCAACACTGCAATCAGTGGCAGTCCCGTCAACACCGAAATCGTTTTTACAGCTTCCAATCCACCAATAATCATAAGCCCAATGGATAAGACACAAAATAAAACTGCCCATAAGATACGATTCCATCTTGCAGGGTCTTCTTTATAGGATAAGCGTTTTGTCGTTGTTCCCGCCAGTACATAAGCACACGAATCAATCGTTGTTGCCAGATAGACAAAACAGACAATACACAAGAACAGCATCATAATCTTAGACATTGGAAGGGTCTGCAAAATTGCAATAATTGCACCGCTATTTCCTTCTTCTGCAAGGATGGTCGCCAAATCAACTTTTCCGGACTGCTGTAGGTAAAGAGAATATCCACCAAAAATCATAAAACTGCAGCAGCATCCGAGTGTCCCCCATAGAAGCTGTCCCCACATTACATTTTTGATAGTTCTTCCCCTTGAAATCTTACCGACAAACATTCCCATCATCGGCATAAAAGCAATCCACCATCCCCAGTAAAATACCGTCCACTCACTGGAGAATTTTCCTTCTCCAAATGGATCTGTATAAGTGCTCATCTTGATAAAATCAGATGCATATAAACCGATTGAGTTTACTTCCATCTTAAAAATCTGCATTGTCGGTCCAATCAAAAGAATCAGTCCCATAAAAATAAATGCCAGCACAACATTAATATTGCTTAACCGCTGGATCCCTTTATCCAACCCCAGATACACACTTGTTCCAAAGATTAATACCCAGATAATCAACACAATAATTTTTACAGTAAAATCATACTGTGCAGGGATACCAAACACTTCACGGATAATATCAGAAAGCACCGGTGCACCGATTCCAAGAGATGTAGAAATCGAACCTACAATACCGAATACAACAAGAATATCCACAATGTGTCCAAGCCATCCATCTGATTTTTTATGAAGCACGCTTCGACAGGCGTTGCTCAAGCGGATACTGTTTTCTTTCCGCACATACATCACATAGGCAATTGCCACAATCGCCGGATTATAAAATGCCCATGCACTGAAGCCCCAATGAAACTGCCCATACATGTGTGCATACTCATATGCAGCATTACTAAACGGTTCCAAATCAAATGGTGGTGCACTCACATAATAAATCGGCTCTAAAAATCCAAGAATTACAATACTTGTTCCAACCCCCGCTGTAAACAACATCGCAATCCAGGACAAATTATTGTACTGTGGTTTTTCATCTTTGTTTCCAAGTTTGATCTTTCCATACTTACTGAATGTCAGCCAAATCATAAATCCAAACGATGCCAGACAGACCAGCATAAACAACCAGCCAAGCTCATGGGTACAAAATGAAAATAAAATCGAAATCACTCCGTTTACCTGACCTGGAAACAAATAAATCGTAAGTGTCAGTACAATTAATACCAAAAATGCCGGTATAAATATTTTCTTTTCTATGTTTTCAAAAAGTTTCTTCATGAATGAACTGCCCCCTTTTCTTTAAATATAATTAAAAAGCAGTTCAATCCTTTTAATTACATTTCGTTTCTGCCAATTTCCATCAGTCCCCAAATCTTCTTTCTAACTCCCAGAAGATTCCACAAATCATATTCGCAAAGCCAACGCACTTCAAGCCGAATATATTTATACATTTTAACTTTTTTCAGTTTAATTTTCTGTAATTTTTGTGCATTTATTTTATATTTTTCATTCTTTTTCTGTTTATTATCGGCAAATATCCCACTTTGCAAAAGATTTTGCTTCCATCACACAGCGTTCTTTCCATATGGTTTTGCCGTTTTTTTATAATTTTTATAGAACAGAAATATCCCGTAGTCTGTCATCTTTGACTTCTACGGGATATCTCTGAATTTATTTTTTACCAAATGGACTAGCTAATACATTATTTTCTCTTTACGATCAGAGCATCTGCTACACCGACACCCTTACCTTCCGGATATACAAACAATGGATTGATATCCAGCTCTTTTAAAACATCTTTATTGGCCTGGGCATAATTGCTGATTGCTACGATTGTCTGACACAATGCTTTTATGTCACATTTCTCAGTTCCACGATATCCATTAAGAAGTTTAAATGATTTCAGTGATTTCAGCATTTCAAGCGCTTCCTCTTCTTTCAGAGGTGCCGGATATAAGGCTACATCTTTAAAGACTTCTACAAAGACGCCGCCCATTCCAACCATGATCATCGGTCCAAACTGCGGGTCATTGTTTACGCCTATGATGATTTCCACACCGGCATCTAACATTGGAACTGTCAGAATTCCATTGATGTGTGCATCCGGTCTCTTTGCGGTTACACTTTCCATGATTTCTTCGTAAGCTTTTTCTGCTGCTTCCGGACCACAAACATTTAATTTTACACCGCCCACATCACTCTTATGGAGGATATCAGCTGATTCTACTTTCATTACTAATGGACCCGGATGATTTTTTGCAAACTGAGCTGCTTCTTCTTTTGATGTTACGATGACTTCATCTGGTACCGGTACACCGTATACTTTTAATTCCTGTTTACTTTCATGCTCAGATAATGCCTGTGTTTCTTCGCTCTTCGGACGTCCTACCGCAAGTTCCAGAGTCTTTGTCTCCGGTTCATAAGCGATAAAGTCAGCCAGATGGCGGAGTAATTTGAAGGCGTATACCGGAGGCGGTAAAACCGGTACGCCTATCTGGAATAATTTTTCCTGATATTCAGGATTTCTTGTGTTCTCCGCAAATGGTATCATGGCAATTGGTTTGCAGTTACCGCCTTTTTCCTGAACTACCTTTTCAATTCCTTTATACATGTAATGGATACACGGATCTGCAATCTCAAGAAGCAGAGTATATCCAATCAGTACCATACCGATATTCGGGTCATCCATAACCGTCCGAAGTGCTCCTGCATAGAGGTCTGCGTCATAAGAAAGACTTGCAGTCATATCGAGCGGGTTGTTTGGAGAAGCATAAGATGGAAGCTGTTCTTTTAATTTCTTCAGAGTTTCTTCGGTGAAATCCGGGTATTCAATTCCATTTAAGCTTCCTACATCGGCACAAATTCCTGTTTCTCCACCGGATAAGTTCATAGAAGCAAATGTTGCTTTTTCCGGCATTCTCTTCATAGTAGAAAGCATGAGTGACATTGCGATTAATTCTTCCAGATCATCTACACGGATTGCTCCGAATTTTTTCAATACTGCATCAAAGGATGCATCGGAACCGGACAGACTTCCTGTATGAGAAGCAGCGATTGCTCCACCTTTTGCGCTTCGTCCTGCTTTTAAGATAACAACCGGTTTTCTCTTTTCGGCTGCTTTTTTCAGTACCGCTGCAAATTTATCTGCATTTTTAACGCCCTCAATATAAATGCTGACTACTTTTGTATCTTCATCATCCACAAGGAAATCCATATAATCTTCCATCTGAACGATTTTGCCATTTCCTGCTGAAATATTATAAGAAAAACGCATTCCCGGGTCATCCATCATGGAAAGACAAAGCTGACCACTCTGGGACACGACACCAACGCTTCCTTTTCTGTCTCTTTTTGCAGAGATAAATGCGAATGCCTGTACATTATCAATATAATTCACAAAACCTGCGCAGTTTGGTCCCATAACCGCAATGTCGAGTTCTTTTGCTGCTGCAATCAGTTCTGCTTCATTTTGTTTTCCTTCCGCTGTTCCAACTTCACCATAACCGCTGGCAAATACAACTGCTCCGCCAACACCTTTTTTGGCACCTTCCTGTAAAAGCGGAATCACTGTTTTCTGTGAAGTACAGATAACCATTAAATCCACATTTTCAGGTACATCGCTGATGGATTTATAACATGGAACTCCAAAAACACTGTCTCTTTTTGGATGAATAAAATACACATGGCTTCTATCTTCCACGTAACTTAAAATATTTCTACAAACATCTCCACCAAATCCTTCTTTTTCACTTGCACCGATAACGGCTACGGATGTTGGTTTCAACAGTTTATTTAAATTCATTTTCCGTTACCTCCAGTTTTTACTTTCCTTCTACACCACGACGGTAGCAGGCAACATTTTTCTCATTAAATTTGCCTTTTCCTTTTTTCTCAAAGAAAGAAACAATTGCACTTTCCATATATTCAATAGAGAATAAATCACTGTGAGCAGCAAGTGCTCCAAGCATAACCAGGTTTGCACCCTTTGGATTTTTTACTTCTGCAGCGATATCGGTAGCCGGAACTTTTACGACTGTGATATCATCGCGATATTTTCTGTCGTCCGGAACGATGGATGAATTTACCAGAAGCAGTCCGCCCGGTTTTAATCTTTCTTCAAATTTGTCAATTGCCGGTGTATTCATTGTAAATAAAATATCCGGTTGTTTGGAAATTGGACTTGCAATTAATTTATCACTGATTTTTACTGTACAGTTTGCAGTTCCACCTCTCATCTCAGAACCATAAGAAGGATAGAACAATACATTTTTATCCTGTTCCATACCGGCATTAATCAAAAGCATTCCGGCTGTCAGTACGCCCTGTCCGCCAAATCCGGCACAAATAATTTCTTTTGCCATAATGTCTATTCCTCCTCTTTCTTATCTTTAAATTCTCCCAGTGGGAAATATTTTATCATTTCATTTTTAATACGTTCCACACTCTTAACCGGAGTCATATTCAGATTGGTTGGACATGGAGATAATAATTCTACGAGGCAGAATCCTTCTCCCTTCATGTGTTTTTCAAATGCTTTTTTCACATATTTTTTCGCCTGCATCATGCCTTTTGCATCTGCCATAGAACCTCTTGCCAGATATGCAATATCAAAACCGGTAAATGCTTCTTCTACGCGGAATGGCATACCTGCTTTTTTCGGATCTTTTCCTCTTGGTGTAGAAGTTGTAATCTGTCCCGGAAGAGAAGTCGGTGCACACTGTCCACCTGTCATTCCATATAAACTGTTGTTAATAACAATTGTCACTACATTATCATTTCTAAGTGCTGCATGCATGGTTTCCGCCATACCGATTGAGTAAGCTGCACCGTCACCGATGTATGCCATAACCGGATTTTCCGGACGAACTTTTTTTACACCAATTGCTGTTGCGATTGGTCTTCCATGCGCTGCCATAATTGTATCGAATCTCCAGGAGTCAATATTTAATGAACCACAGGCAACGTCTACAACTGCTAAAAGCTGTTCGCTTAAGCCCATTTCTTCCATAACTTCAGCAATCAAACGTACTGCTAAACCATGTCCACATCCCGGACAAAAACCACTCTGGGTAAATGTAATCGTTTCAGGAGCTACTAATCTCATATTATATCTCCCCCTTTTTTAACATTTCTTTTGCTTTTGCAATAATTCCATCTGTTTCAGGAATTTCAAAGATAGAACCATAATGATCTACCGGATATTTGCCTTCTGTTGCAAGTTTTACGTCATCTACCATCTGTCCTAAAATATTCATTTCAACAGTTAAGAATGCTTTTGCTTCTTTTGCTTCTTCAAATGCTTTTTTCGGGAATGGCCATAAAGTAATCGGACGAATCAAACCAAGTTTGAAGCCCTGTGCTCTTGCGATTTCAACTGCTTCCCTGCTTACACGGGAACTGATTCCATAAGCAACCAGAACCACTTCCGCATCTTCTACCTGAATATTTTCATAGCGCTGTTCTTCCTCTTCCATCTGTGCATATTTAGAGGATAAATAGCCTTCATAATCAGGATGTGTATAATAAACGTTCTGAATTTTACGCTGTTCACAGCCTTTTTTACATCCTTTGATGGTCCAGTCAAATTTATTGATATCATGCTCAACAAATTCCGGAATTTCAACTGCTTCAATCATCTGTCCAATCGCTGCATCAGATGCAATCAACACCGGATGACGATATTTTTCTGCAAGGTCAAATGCCTCTGCCATCATGTTTGCATTTTCCTGTACGGAAGCCGGAGCAAGTACGAGTGTATGGTAATCTCCGTGACCACCACCTCTTGTAAGCTGCCAGTAGTCTCCCTGACCCTGTGCAATATCTCCAAGACCACTTCCGATTCGCATAACATCAACAATAACTGCCGGCAAATCTGCTGCTACCAAATAAGAAATTCCTTCCTGTTTTAAAGAAAATCCAGGACCGGATGAAGTTGTAAGTGCTCTTGCACCTGCAGCCGCTGCTCCAAGCACCATGTTAATTCCGGCTAACTCAGATTCTGCCTGAATAAATACTCCACCTACATCTTCCATTCTCCATGATAAATACTCCAGAATCTCTGTCTGAGGAGTAATCGGATATCCACTATAAAAACGACAGCCCGCTGCTAATGCGGCTTCGGCCAGCGCTTCATTTCCTTTTAATAATACCTTCGCCATAAGTGACTGACCTCCTTATCTAATCTCAAATACATAATCCGGGCATACACGATAACACATACCACATACCACGCACTTTTCTTCATCTACTACAATCGTGTTATAACCTTTTGCATTTACATGATCGGAAACACTGATTGCTTCCTGCGGACAGGCATTAATACAATATCCGCAGCCTTTGCATCTTACCGGGTTTGTATACACCTTTTCTGTTTTCTCTTTACCCATAACTTGCTTCTCCTTCATATATTTTTACTAATGCATCACGCATCATGCTGTGCACGTTTACCATGACGATAAATCCAAAATGCGAGAACTGCTCCTACGATTCCGGATGCAACCAGGAAAATAAAGATATTTGTATACCCTGCTGCACCTTTATTATCCAACCACTTACCAAATATTACGGAATAAATGGAATCTGGAATATAACCAATAATGGATGAAATTCCAATAACCGTTCCCGTCATTGTCCTTGAAATACCTGCTTCACTGACTGATGAAAATACAACCCCATACATCATCATTGTAACTGCCCCTGGAAGTAAAGTATAAATACTTGCTACCATCGGGCTGATGTCAGATGGAATCAATAAAACTCCACCGAATAATACTGCAAGAATCACAAATGACACACTCAACCATTTACATGTTGATTTAAATACCTTATCTGCTAAAATTCCACCAACCGGTGCAAGTAATAACAACAGATAATTATTAATAATTGAGAAAATACCTGAATTAACCGCTGAAACACCAACTACTTCTGTTAAATATGGATTGAAATAAGAAACACTGGATTTTAATCCATATCCACATAAGATTACGATTGATAAAATCCACACAACAGGGGATTTTAAAACTTTTCCAACCATTGGAAGAGAAATTTTATCATCGTCACTTTCTGTTGTAACTTTTCCTGCATCTTCTTTCATTAAGAATACTAAACAGATGGCTGCGATAAGAACAACAACTCCGCTGGCATTTACACCACGTACAAATCCGCTCTTAATGTCTTCGCCTGCTGTATTATAAGCATACAGAGAAATAAAACTTGTTAAAGCTGCTGCGATTCCATTACAAGCGTAATATAAACCATACATGAATCCCTGTTCTTCTTCTGTTCCTACAATTCGTACCGCTTTCATAAGTGCTGACCAGAATACAAAGGCTGTACTAAAGGAAAGACCAAGCCATATAATCATAGAAACGACAAAATTTAATGAAAATGCATAAACCCACGTTAAAACGGATGTCGCTACCAGCGATATAATCAAAGCTTTTTTCGTTGATACCTTATCCGCCAGATATCCGCCCGGAATATAAAGAACCATATTTCCAATCGTATACATGGTCAGCAATAAACCTGACTGTGTATTATTAATTCCCATTGCCGCAAGCTGTGCATCGTAAAATACATATTTTACATAAGGAATGAAATAAATTGAACCTCCTGCAAGCCCTAATGCAATAATGGTCAAATATTTTCTCGCTTTTGACTCCATAAACACCCTCCTCTTTTTTCCTAATTTAGAATGTTTCTCATCCCATAAACTGAAAAAGGGGGCTGTCTTTCCGACAGCCCCCAACTTCTTTCACGTTGTATTTCTGTAAGTTTTTTCTTACATATCCGGTGTGTCAGATTTATCCGGTGTAAATAATCTTCTTGCAACGTCTCTTGTAAATTCTCCGGTTTTTGCTGCTTCTTCAAATACAAGTTTAGTCTGTTTACGAATCAGATTTACTGTATCATCTACAATTGCTTTTGCTGCTTCTTCATCATTCATATTTTCAATTTTTACAATACGGAAAATAACAGCTTCATAAATACGAATTCCACCAAGGTTGGAAATAAAGTCAACTGCTACATCTACGCCTTTCTTCTGAAGGATTTCATCTGCTTCCGGAGTGGTAGGAATATTTGCTGCTTCAACAAGAAGAGAAGCTTTGATTTTATCTGCATTATCTTTATTGATAACATCTTCAAGTGCTGCCGGAATTAAGATATCACAGTCTGCTGAAATCCATTCGGTATTTGGAAGAACTTCATAATTATCTTCAAACGCTTCACGGTTTAATTCACCTTTTGGAAGTCTTGTTTCAACTAATTTTGGAATATTCAATCCGTCTTTGCAGTAAACCAGTCCGTTTACATCTGCGATACCAACTACTTTATAACCCATGTTATATAAGGAGTTAACACAACTTGCACCAACGCATCCGAATCCCTGAATTACTACGCTTGCGCCTTCTTTTCCGCCTTTTAATTTCCAGGCTTCATCGGCTGCAGCTGCAACACCATATCCGGTAATCATGTCATACATTTTAAATCCGTCATAGGTTAATTCTTTTTCTGCTCTGTCATGGTTTACAATTCCCTGATGGATATCTGGGTCTTCTTTCATTGCTTTTGTCTGAGGAATTCCGATTCCCAGTTCATCTAAGATACGAAGTACGTCTGAATAATCAACACCTAAGTCTCCACCGATGGAAACACCTGCGTTAATATAAGGAGCAGTTGCGGTTAAGAATCTCTTTAATACATCGAGTGCATCTGGAGCTTTGTAATCATAAGCAATACCTGCTTTACATCCACCTGTTGTCTGGGATTCACATGCTTTATATTTGTATCCCATTGTTGTTGCCAGACGAATTACTTCTTCTTTTGTTACTGTCGGATGCATTCTTGTTCCACCGCCACAATAATGTCCAACGAAGTTGTACGCACACATCCATCCTTTTGCATCTGTCTCTGTGTCATTCCATTCCACTACTACATACGGTTTGTTTGCCATTTTTTATCCTCCCTAAATCTTTCCTTTGTTCTCTATTACAGAACAGTGTTCTTATTTTCGTTCATTTTTTTACCCGACTTCCTGTCGGGTTCCTCTTTCATCTGTTCTTTATTAGAGAACTACGTTCTTTATTTGATAATTCTACTTTACCATCTTTTGTGTTTTTTTTCAATATTTTTCTTCTGCTTTTTTATTTTTCAGTAAACTTGCACAAGTTTATAACATTTTTTGTATCTTTGCGGCATATTCCTTAAGTATATTTGCATATAATTCAATTTTCTCGTCACTCATTCTAAGCGATGGGGCGCTGATACTCAGTCCACCTTCCACTTTTCCATCATGATTTAACAGTGCAACTCCCACACATTTAATGCCAAACATGATTTCCATATCATCGATTCCATAACCTCGAATTCGTGTTTTTTCAATTTCTTCTAAGAGACTTTTTTTATCTGTAATCGTATTTTCTGTATACGCTTCAAGCTTCCCTGAAATACATTTTTCGACTTCTTCTTTCGGCATACTTGCAAGCATCGCTTTTCCTACAGCAGTGCAATACATCTTACAGTCTTCTCCTGCAACCGATTTACTGACCATTCTTTGATGATCCGGTGAAATTCCTTCCAGATAGATTACACTGTCATCTTTTGGAATTGTCAGATAGATCAGCTCTCCTGCCTCATTTGCAATTTCTCGCATAAATGGTACTGCGACTCTTGTAATATCAAGTCCTTCACGAAATGCCCGGCTCAGAGTCATTACGGATACTCCCAGATGAAACTTTCCGGTTTCATCATCCTGTGTTAAGTATCCAAGTGCGGTAAAAGTCATCAGAATATTATGCACATTACTCTTATACAGCCCCAGTTTTTCACTGATTTCTGTTACTCCAAGCGGCTGCTTTTGTATAAAGCACTCTAATACTTCCATTGCTTTTTGCAGACTCTTTACTTTAACTTCTCCTTCTCTTCCCATAAACTTGCCCCTTTCTTAATTTTTTTAGGAGTCTTTTCTCTTTTATAGTACCATTTATATTTGTGTATCACAAGCAATAGTTTAATTTGTTAGTTGAGAAAAGAGATAAATTGCTGCAAAAATTGGAATAGAAAGAGCCAGAGGTCTACCCCACCTCTGGCTCTTTCGTTTTTTGTCACCTATGGATGACTTGTATCTCTTTGCCTATTGGCATTATGGCATATTCCATTTCCATTTTGCAATATACCAAAAATCAGATTTTTTTCTTTTTTCTTTTCAAGCACCGCACTGCTATTCCTCCTGCTGCAACCGCTCCGATTCCATAAATTCCCACATTCATTTCATCTTCTGTCACGGCTGCTTTGATTCCCTGTCCCACAGTTGTTGCACTGCCTGAATTTGCAGTTGTTTTTGTTCCATTTGTTGTGCTTGTCTGATTATTTTTATTGTTTTGATTTGTTTTCTGACCGAAGCTTGTGTTTGATTTGGAATCTGTTTTTGCGCCGGATTCGTCTTTGATTTTTTCAGTCTCGACGGTTAATATCAAATCTTCATACACAGATGCCAAAGTGATTATTCCATCTTTTACCTGACTTGTGACATCCGTATCTCCGAGCAGAACCTTTTTTATTTTCCATCCTTTTTCAGGGCTGAATTTCAACTTTGGTTCTGAAAACCGTTCTACAAGAATACTGTTTTCTTCTTGGTTTTCTTCTTGGTTTCCTCCCTCAAGACTGACCGTAACATGCTCTCCTTTTACAGTAATCTTATGGGAATCGGGCACGTCTGCACGAATTACGCTTTGAACCGTCTGGTCTGACAAATCATCGGGCGAATTCCTATCGGCTGCAAAAACCGTTCCCTGCACACTGACAAGCATACAGATTCCAGCCAGCACAGCGATTTTTTTCTTCACATTATCCTCCTCCAATTCACAAGTATAATGTATAGCAAATCTCTACTACATTGATATTTGACGTTGAATGATTTTTTCATATACAAGGCAGCGGAATGAAACGTAGCGGAGCTACGGTGATTGACGCTAACGCAGTAGATGACAAATCAGACACGTCCATCATTCACTGTCTGCATAAGAGATTGTAAACGTAACAGTATCAGAGTAAGAACCGGATGCCGCTTTATTCCAGTCATCTTGTTTAATGTCGATAAGCAGAGAAGTTTCTTCTCCCTGCGCCGTATATTTTGCTGATGTAAACGGAGTATCTTTTCCTTCTTCCAAAATCTGATATGGAATTAATTTACTTGAATCTTTCTGGTTCGTCAGATTTCCTGCGGAACTCATCGATACTTCAATACATTTTCCATCTTCCAACCATACTTTTTCCATTGAAATTTTTCCAAAGTTTTCTGTCAATTTATTGAACTGAACATTGGTATCCTGTGGAATCACTACGGTATATGCCGGTTTGATTTTCGTTGAAATTTTCAGCGTCTCATTTTGATAAACGGATGGCAGCGTCAGCTTTTTATTGCTCAGCTGACTGGTGATATCTACGCCATTTAAAAGGATTTTATCAATCTCCCATCCGTCTTCGGTTTCAATCGTAAAGGTTGGAGTTGAAAAGCGTTCTATCGGAAATGCATCTCCCTCCCCTTCATCTTTTGAGTCCTCATAAGTAATCGTAACATGCGCATCTTTATCGATTGTAATCGTATGTTTATCCGGTACAGTTGCACTAACGGTACTGCTTTGCCGATCACCTGAAGTGGTTGCTGCTAAAACGATAATCCTCTGTTGTGTCATTATGACTGTCATTCCTATTAAAACTGCCATAATTGTTTTTTTCTTCATAATACTTCCCCTCTCATTTATTTATCATCCACGTAGGAAATCGTAAATGTCACGGTATCTGAGTAATCTCCCGACGGTGCTTTGTTCCAGTCATCTTGTTTAATACTGATGGTAAGCGGTGTCGCTTCTCCTGCCGTGTGATACCTCGCTGACACAAATGGTGTCGCTTCACTCGTCTTTAAAATCTGATAAGGAATCACATCACTCCGATTATTTTTGTTTTTCAATACTCCGTCAGAACTTAAAGAAACCTCAATGCATTTTCCCTCATCAAGCTGTGCTTTTTCTACTTGAATCTTTCCAAATGATTCTGATAACTGATTAAATTCAACTTCTGTATCCACCGGAATCAGCACTGTATATGCCGGATTTACTGTATAACTTACCGTTGTCGTATTATTTGCATAGACAGTATTGGCAAGCATCACTGTAAAAAAGATTCCGGCAAAAAACCATTTTCTTCTCATAGTGTTCCTCCTGTCTTTCCTTTCTTATGTGCGTTCGGAATCTTTTTGTGCCTAATTTTTTGATAAAATTCGGGTACAGCTGGCAAAAAATCAGCCATAAAAGTAAGTGCATTGAAGACTCCGAGCGCATATTATTACTACTGTACAATCAAGGTAGTTTCTACATTTGCTCCGTTCATTGCAGAGCCATCCTCAAGTGATGCTGTCGAAATCTTTATCACAGCCGGATATTCCCCTTTTTCAAGTCCATGCGACAGTGTTACGTTCGTAATTGCTTTCCCCGGTTCTACCATTTTCGAGGTATACAGAGTTTCATTTGTATCTTTTAACACCAGTTCAAATGTAAAGTAGCATGGATTTCCGGCCGGATTTTCCAGATTCATTTCTATGTCTGTTGTATCTGCCGGAACTGTAATTGATGGATATCCCGGAATCCGGATTCCTTCCGGCTTATCAGCTTCTTCATTGTTCCCGTCATTTGAGGCAGTCTCGCTTGCGTTGGAGTCCAGATTCGGCTCGAAAGCCGAATCCGGAGTTTTATTTTCCTTGTCTTTGTCTGTGCCTCTTGTAAAATAAATTGCCCCTCCAATAATCACTGCAATCAGGCAGATAATAATTCCGATTAGTATTTTATTTGTTTTATTTTTGCCGTTCATCTGCACTTCCCCCTTACTCACTACTCATAAGTAACGTCTACATTTAAGTCGCTGAGATAATATTTATCAGAATTTTTTCCATGTGCGTCAAATTCCAATGTGATATTATCTGCATCGGTGCCGTCTTTTGTATAAGTATACGTTACGGTCTCTCCGTTCTTCGCCTTGATGTCTTCTACTTCGGTTTTCCATTTTTCATAAGTCTTATTTTCTGTTCTGGAATGATAAGAAACTCTTAAATCTGCATATCCATCTTTTTCCATCGTAATCTTAAAGCTTATCTTTATCTTCATCTTGCTGTAGCTATTATGAACTGCCTGATAAGAAAGATTCGTCATATTCAGATGATATCTTGCCGGATTTTTTCCCGTATCGCCGGTTGTCTTTACAGAAGTCTGATTTCCATCCACATAGAATGTAAATTTAGTCAGTTCATGGTCATCCGTAACCAGATATCTGTTTGACGAACTTGATGGACGATAACTGTACGAATTATTTGCTTTCCAGCTTGCATGCAACACAATATTTTCTGCATCTTCAAGTTTTGCATTTTTCTTGCCTGGTTTATAGGTTACTGCTGTCGCATTTTTCAGTTTCCAACCTTCAAAGGACCAGCCGTATCTTGTTACATTCTGTGGAAGCGAATAATTTTTGTTGTATACACAGTTAACTTCTGACTTCTTGTTATCATATCCGTAATCAAAGGTTACTTTATACGTGTTCGCTTTCCATACCGGATACAAGGTTGCAACACCATTATTTGCATCCGAAAGTTTGCTTACCCATGCGTGGTCTCTATAATATGCAATGGTCTGGTTTGCTTTATAAGACCATCCGATGAAGGTGTAGCCTTTACATTCAAATTTGTTATCCGGCAGTTGTTTTGTCTGTGTATAATTCATTTTTATCTCACTCATTGAGCCGGTTGTTCCGACTCCACAGGTGGTAAAGCGGATGGTGTAAGTATTTTCCTTCCAGTTTGCGGTGTAACTGCGGTTTTCAGTTGAACCTTTTGTAATCGTCACTGTCATTTTATTCTCGGAAAGTCCGGTTCCACTCCATCCGGTAAAGGTATAGCCTGTCCGTTTCGGAGTTTCCAGACGAATTGGTCTGCTTTCCACATCGTAGCTTTCCGGATTAGAAGCACTTCCGCCATTTAAGTTATAGCTGATGGTATAAGTTTCTTTCTTCCATATTGCGGTACACATCAGATTCTTTGCCGGCATTTCCGATGGAATTTCAATGTTCCATCTAACAAACTTATAACCTTTCCGTTTTGGATCTTTCGGTTTGGTAATCTTTTCGCCATATTCCAGAGTCATTTCTTTGATTTCATTTCCGCCTTCTGTATTAAAGCGGATTGTATAAGTATTTTTCATCCAGATTGCCGTATAAGTTTCGTCATTGTCCGGCATCGTCTCAACGACTTCTTTATCCCATCCGACAAAGGTGTAACCTTCCCGTTTTGGATTTGGTGCAGTCACTGTACTCTGATAACGAACATCAGAAACCTTATCTGCTTCTCCATTTTCAAGAACAAAGGTCAGACGGTGAACATTTCTTGTATAGTGATACTGAATCACTGTCATCTCTGCGCCGTCTACTTTCTTTGTCTGTACCTGTGGTGAGGTAAATCCTGTGTAAGAGGTTACTTCCGGTGTCACAGTGCTGTCGGTATCGGCAGTTTTGATTTCACGTTCTTTTAAAACATAACCATTTCCATCTGCCTTTTCCTGATAGTGTTCCACCACGTAATTGATTTTCTTTGCTTCCCATTTTGCATATAAGGTCAGGTCTTGATCCGGCATTGTTCCGGTAAATGCAGTTTCATAGTTCTCATCCAAATACCAGCCTGCAAAGGTGTAACCCGCTTTTGATACGCCCGCAATCGCTGAACCATACCGCATCGTCTGAATCTTATCTTCCCTGCCATCGCAGAATTTCTCTGTCAAGGTATGGGTGTTTCTCAGATAACGGTAAGTAATATTTAATGTTCCATCTGCCGTTACGGTTGCTGTCTGTGTCTCTGGTGAGGTAAATCCTGCATAAGTCTTAACTTCCGGTGTCACACTGCTGTCAGTCTTTGCTGTAAAGCTCTCTGTACCTGCTGAGGTATATCCGTCATCATTTGCATTTTGCAGATAATGGCGCACGCTGTAGGAAACATCCTGTGCCTCCCATTTTGCATACAGAGTCAAATCTTTCGCCGGAACGGTTCCACCAAATTCCTGTTTTAACTCTTTGTCGAGATACCAGCCTGCAAACTGATAACCCATCTTTTCCGGACGGTATTCGATTTTTGATTCATACGCCGGTTCTAATGTAATATTCTCACTGCCGTTGTTTCTGTCTATTGTCACATTGTAACTGTTACGCTGATAGTAATAATTGAACACTTCCATATCATCCGATACCTGAAGTTCATAATACTGTTTTTCCGGTGAGGTGAATCCCTCATAAGTCTTAACTTCCGGTGCTACCATTTCACCTGCTGTGCCGATAAAGTTTTCACTCTCAGCCAGTTCATAATTTTCACCAAGTCGCACTTCCTGAATGTAATGGTTGACACGATAGGATTTCTTTCCAAGCTCCCATTTTGCATAAAGTTTCAGACTGTGTGCCGGCATTTCTGCCTTCTCAAGCGGTTTAGTCAATGCTTCATCTAAATACCAGCCGACAAATGCATAACCGGATTGTTTTGGAATATAGGAAATTTCTTCACCAAATAAAGTATCTTCAACCTTGTCTGCTTCTCCATTATTCTGTACATAAGTAACCGGACTGGAAACTCGATCATAATAATATTCAATGCTGGTATCTCCATAAGGACTTACGACTTCTTTCTTCGCCGATGGAGAAACAAAACCTTCATAAGTTTTTACTTCCGGTGTCACTTCACTGTCTGTAAGTGCAGTTTTCACTTCTTCTTCCACAAGCGTATAAGTCTTTTCATCAGTTGCAGGAAGATCCTGTTTGTAATGTCGTACGATGTATTCGGAATCTGTCGGTTCCCATTTTGCATATAAACTCAAATCATTGTCCGGCATTGTTCCGCTAAATGCAGTCTGATAAGTATCATCCGTGTACCATCCACCAAACAGATATCCCATCCTTCCCGGGGTCTCAACAATCGATGCGCCATACTGAAGCCAGTAACGAATGATTTCTTTGCCATCAAATACCAGATTAATCTCATGCATATTTCTCTGATAACGATATTCAATGACAAGACTTCCATCTCCTAAAACCTTTTCTGTAACGGTTTCCGGTGCAGTAAATCCTGTATAACTTTTCACTGCCGGAGTTACCATTTCACCTGTCTTTGCAGAGAATACTTCTTCTTCCACTAATTCAAAATTATTCTCTTCTATTGGTTCTTCTTCCGCAATGGATGGGTCGATTTCCACGCTATTTGCCTCGACTTCTTCGTTATGAACCACTTCCTGAAGATGTCTTACCGTATAATTTACTTTCTGTGTTTCCCATTTTGCATAAACTGTGCAGTCCTCTCTTGGCATCGTTCCGCCAAATAACTGCTCATGTGCTTTGTCTAAATACCAGCCTTCAAAGGTATATCCATCCCGAACCGGTACCGGAAGTGAAATCTTATCGCCTGGTTTTGCACTTACTTCTGTCTCGTCAAGTGTTCCGCCATCCGGGTCATATGTCAGTTTATATTCATTTAAATCATAGTAAACTTTTAATACCAGACTTCCATCTGCTTTTACTTTACCTTTTGGAAGCTGCCCTTTTAAGTGGTAAACCGCCTCATCATAATCTGCTTCCGGTGCAGTCACTTCTTCTGCTGTCTTTCCGGAGAAGGTCTTGATTTCACCCACTTCATAGCCTTCTCCATCCGGATTCTGGATATAATATTTTACAGAATAAGCAATACCGTCTAATGGTTTCCATTTTGCCCGATAAGTCTTATCTTCTGCCGGAACATTTTCCGGAACTTCGCTGTCCCATCCATCAAATTCATATCCCGGTCGATATACCGCCGGTGTCGGCATGAGACTTCCGTATTTATAAATTCCCTGTGAGAGAATTTCTCCCTCAGATTCAAATGTGATTTTATGCTGTTCTCTCGCATAATAATACTCGATTTCCGTACTTCCATCTGCCTGTATCGTCTCGGTAATCTCAGGCGGAGTCTCAAATCCTGTCCGTTTCGTCGGAGTCGGTGTCACCTTAGAACCTGTCTTTGCCTTATATTTCACCGGAGTCTGCGCTTCATAGACACCATTTGTCTTTTCCACATAGTCCACAACCGTGTAATCCACATCCGCTGCTTCCCATTTTGCATAAACCAATGCATCATTGTCCGGCATGTTTGTCGGAATCGTATACGGTTTGGTCAGTTCTTCATTGCTGTACCATCCTGCGAAATTGTAACCTAAACGTACCGGATTTTTCGGTGCCTGAATCGGAACATTGTATTTTCCTACAATTGTTTCAATATAAGAACCGCCGTTACTCTGGAATGCAATGTAATAACCATCCCGAAGTTTATCCCAGTGCAGAGAAATCTTTCTTGTAATCGCTTTTGTATTAAATGTGCCCTCCTGGTTCTTCCAGGTAATTATCATTTCTCCATCCTGTTCCGGTTTGTTTTGCGGGTCAACGCTGATGATGTTTGTCGCAGGGTCATAACTAAATGCCGGATTTGTCATCACGATGTTAAAGTATTTTGAATTATCATCATAAATCTTTTCAAAATATTTTCCATCGTTTAAGCCATCTTTCATGTGCATGTACTGCATCTTGAAGTAATTATCAGAAAGCTGTACCGACTGAATGTCACGCTTCATGCTAATCTCTTCAACTTCATTCTGCGTATATACAAAATCCAGGACGCTCTCAAGACTTCCAACCCGATAGAGCGGCCATTCATTTTCATACAAAGTCGGACTGTAAGTAAATGCATTGGCAAGTGCCTGCGCCTGGAATTTAATTTCAAGATAAATACCGATTTCCAGATAAATCGCACCCATTGCCCTGGTCTGCCGTCCCGTCGATGCCGCATATTTTAATTCATAATACAGATAACCCCAAACCTGCGCATATCCACCGGCTTCTGCGGAGATCCCCACACTGGCAAGTTTCGTAGAAATCAGACCCACCTTGATTGTAAGCCTTACTCCTGCCCGAAGTCCAAGCGTTCCCATCGCATAAGCGGTAAATTCGTATTGTTCTTCACATAAATCAATCGTATCACTGGTTGCGCTTCTGTCTTTTACTTTTACACAGAACACATAACGTTTTGCATTTTTATACCAGTAACTCATACCCATTGAAATATTGACATTTGCAGATACTACAAAGTCTAAACGTACTTCAATATCGATAATTAATAAGACACGGAAATGCCGTTCCAGCAGCTTGCGGTTATAGATTTCCACCCAGTCTGAATCTTCTTCTAACAGTTCCGAATATCGCTCGGCAAGGCTCTTAGAAACCGAAATATCATCTCCTGAATCACCAAGACTTCCTGACAATTTCGATTTATCCGCAAGATAATCCTCGCCATTTTCCATCATGCTCTTAAGTTCTTCTGTTATCTTGTTGACACCTTTTCTAAGTTTCGAGCCATTATCGATAAATCCGGATTCTACGACCTTAAAGTTTACATTTAAACCGATTCCGGTATATTCATATAAATCAAAGGATGCCGTTACTCGATAATCTGCAATATACGGGAAAATCCCCCATCTCTTCCAGACTGCTTTTCCATTTACATTAATGTTGACACGAACTTCCTGTTCAAATGTCGCTGTCACTAAAATTTCAATATTTGCGCCCTGTGCAACTTTGATGGTAATCTTCACACCGATATCGAGTGCCATGCGCACACCACTGATATCACCATCAAAATGCTTTAAGGTCGTTCCAAGATTTGCCTTTACGTGATCAAGCTCTGCGGTCACACGACCAGGCTTTCCGCCTGCAAACGGCATGATTTTATTTATGTTTGTATTCGGCTGCAATGAAATTCCCGCGCCCAAATCATTGGACAAGGATTGTTCTAATTCTTCAAAGGACTCCGTCTGCATCGCTGCTTCGGCAATCCGCTCTACCACTTCATTTGCAAATCCACTCTCAACTGCCTGCTGTTCGATTTCATCTTCAAACTCGCCACGGTCGGTATCTTCTAAAAGTTCATTTCCATCTACTTTCTCTGTTCGATACACATCCATTGCTATCTGAATTTCTTCCCACGAAACAGGCACATAGTCTAATATGTAATCCTCCCCTGAAACGGTAACGCTTTGAATCTCCCCATAGAAAAGTGTCTCGCTGTTAATGTCCGTATAAAATGCAAGAAAATCACCGGAGTCAATTGTTGTCTCACTGTTAAGATTCATTGCCTGACTCATTTCGTCATCGCCAAAGGTCAAATCACTAACAGCAACTGTCGCACTGTTATTGTCTAGATCTCCATCCTTATCTTTCTCAGCAAGAAGCGGAATTACGTCCGGCATAAATAATACATCTTCTGCCTCAGCGCCACGATAGCTGTAAGACGTTCCATTTACTGCTGTAATTTCAAAAAAGGAAACATCACTGTTTTCTCCGGACGACAGTTCCATCGTCGGAATCACATCACCTGAATAGACTGCAATCTTATCTCCAACACTTAATTTCTGTTTGGTATAAGTAAATGTTCCGGAAGTTTCACTTCCCTCTTCCTGTACGGAACCATCTGCCCCAACTGTCATAACTGCGACGGAAACTGATTTTGCTTTCTGACCATTTACGGTTAAATCACTTAAATCATTTGTATGAATGTACTTAAGTTCACTTCTTAACTTTGCATTTTCAATTTCTGCCTTATAAACTGTAAAATCATACTCACGGATGCTTGTGTCATAGCCGGTAAAATACAGCGCATTGTTTTTTAATTCCAGTTTGTAAGAAGCACCTTCCGTCCATCCGTTTTCCTTTCCAACGGTAAATGTCTGGTCGCCGTTTTCGATGATACTTAATACAATTTCTTCCGAAGGGTCACTTACATTCTTAATCGTACATGCCTGTCGAAGTTCTTCTGCCGTTAATTTTCCACTCGTATCGGTAATCGAAATGGTGAAATCCGTTGCCACATCATACGCTCTCGCATAAGTTTCCATCGTGACCGTATCTAACGGCTGGGTATCGGTATAAGCCGCATATAACGTAATATCGCCTAACAGCCTGTCCTTACTGTCAACATACTTGGTACATTCCGCATCATAACACCAACCGATAAATGTTGCAGATTTTTTGACCGGCTCCGGCAGATTTGTAAGGGCCGTTCCTGCCGGAAAGGACTGGTCGGTTAATGCAACATTTTCGCCTGCTTGATTTTTGGTGTCCTGATACTGCGTACCGCCGTTTGTCTCATAATGAACGGTATAACGTGTCTCTTCAAATGCAATATCAAACGTCAGCTTATCGGTATATTCCCCTGTATAACTCGGTGTATCCGTTACGGTACAGTTAAAATTCTCCTCTGTCTTATTTTCCTCTGCACTTAAACTTGTTACAAGCGAATTGTTTTCGAGCTTTGTACCGCCCTCTTCCCCTCGGAGTTCATAACCCAATGCATGCTTTCCGTTTTTCAGCTTCCAGTCATTTTCTGACGCAACTGACACACTCACATAATCTTTGTCGTAAAATCCACCTGCTTTTGCTGAAATAGAAAGCGTACCGCCATCTGCCGATACCGTCTGTGGAATATCAATATAATAATAACGCTCGATCCATTTCGCATAAAGTACGATAGCTCCGGAATGATCTGCTGTATCTAAGGATGTAATGCGTTCCCCACTAAAATTTTCATCCTCATACCATCCGCCAAACTCGTATCCCGCCTTTGTAATATTTTCCTCTGTCGGCAGTTCGCCTGCCGGATAAGTGTCCGGTGCTTCATACCCCGATGTAAAAGCACCGCCATTCATCTTATAATCAATGCCATTTTCCTGAGTTTCACCCTGATTGCCTTCACTTGAAACTGCGGTACTCGCATTCCCTTCATTTACTTGATTGTCCGCAGAAACCGGCATCGGTATAGATGTGACAAATAATGCTGCACTCAGCAGCATACTAATCAGACGTTTCTTCATATTTCCCCTCCCCTTCTTTGAATTATTCCCTCTCGCATTCTTTCCTTGCTTTGCTTTTGAAAGGTAATTTTTCGCTCAATAACCATTACATCTTTGACATTAATTTTATCAAAAACGGATTTCGTTTCACATGCCCGTTTGACATCAAAAAAGTGCCTGTTTCGTATTTCATCATACGAAACAGACACTCTGTAAAAGCAGGTATAATAAAGGTTCCGAGAGCACATCTCTTTACTGGTTTACAAATTCTTTTATTTTATCCCGTTTATCAATATGAAGTTTTTCCAAAATTCTCGAAACATAATGTTTTACCGTATTAACCGACAATCCCAGATGCTCCCCGATTTCCTGATTTGTCCAGTCACGGCAGGCAAGCATCGCAATGGAGAACTCCAGCGGTGTGAGCAAATCCGTAACTGCCTTTTGCATCTTCGGATTATGAATCTTCATCCAGCCTCTGCTAAATGCAATCACTCCATCTACTAATTTTTTATATACTTCCGGCTCACTTTTTCTGACACAGGCCTCTAATACCCCTTGAAGCAAGCCATGATATTCGATAAACGGTTCTAAAAATCCATCTTTTCTTGCCATTTCCCACGCAAAAGAAACTGATTTTTTCGCTTCTTCCTGCTCTCTTAAATTAATCTGACACATCGCAGCCACACAATTTAAATAAATCATCGATATCGGATAGGTTCCGTCCGACATCAACATCGCAGACTGAACGATTCCCTGCGCTTTGGCATACTCCATTCTAAGATAAGTCTCATGTGCAAGCAGGCTGCTCGCAAACAGACGCTGACCAATTGGCAGATATGGAATATATTTTTCCAAAGGCGGAATATTTTCTTCCGGTGGAATGTGAATAAAAATGCTGATGACATAAAACGCAAAGACACAGGATGCCTTTTTCTCGTTTGTCTCACCCTCCTGAAATACCCATTTTAAACACTTATAGACGTCTTCTCTGGAACTCTGCGCTTCCTTTGCATTTCCAAGCGTAAGATTTGCAAAGGTATACAGCATATCTGCCGAAAGTCTCAACATAATATCCTCACTGGAAAGATAGTTTTCCACAATCTTCACACAGTTTTCCGCCTGTGCCGAAAAATAATACAACTCCGCCTGCGCAATCTCGGAAAGTTCCTTATCCTGTAACTTTTCAATTGCCTCTTTTGCCCCTCCCGGCTCAAACGCACTGCCAACAAGCGGTAAGACCGTTCGTTTTTTATTCTCACTTTTCAAAGAAAACTTTGTGCCGTCCGGCATACGAAAAAGCTGTTCAAAATTTGCATCCAGCACTTCGGCTATCTGCTTTAATTCCGTAAGTGTTAAGGTGTCCCTTTGCAGTTTTTTATAGAAATTCTGCCGTGTCTGTCCCAGGTTTTTTGCTAATGCAGCGATACTGATGCCCTGTTTCTGACACATTTCTTTTACAAGGTCTGATGTAGTCATAAAATGTCCCCCTTCGAATCATTCACTTATTTTTCTCTATCAACGTCAACCATCTGGTTACCATTTTAAGACAAAAAAGTTAAATTTTGAAGTGTGTTTTGAAATTTTTTGTCGTGATTTGCTCTACTTCCTCTACATCAATTCCTTTGATTTCGGCAATACGCTTTGCCACTTCCGGAACCATCAGACTTGTATTTCTGCTCTTTTTCCACTGCTTTCCGGAAATCCCCTCCGGTGCTTTTGGTTTTACATACGGTCCATCGGTTTCCAGCACAAGAAATTCCAAAGGTGTCTCTTTCACCGCTTCTTCTAATGCCCTGCTCGTCTCAGTTCCTTGTAAAAGATAGCCTCCAATTCCAAGCAGAAAACCAAATTCCTGTGTGTAAATCCTTGCAGTTTCAGCATCTCCTGTAAAACAATGACACACTCCGCCATGCAGTTTCTTTTTAAAGAATCGTAAAATCCGAATGGCATCCCTGTCCGCAAGACGAATATGTAAAATGACAGGAAGATTACGTTTATCTGCCAAAAGAATCTGCCAGATAAACCACAGTTTTTGCTTTAACCGATACTGTTCTCTTCTAGCATGGTGATAATCCAGCCCCAGCTCACCAATCGCAATTACGTTTTTATCCTTTGACCACTCCTCAACCTGCTTTCTCGCACTCCAAGGCGTCTGTGGCGTTCTTGTCGGATGCACTCCTACTGCCGGGAAAACAAAATCTGGATACTCTCTGCTGAGGTCTAAAAGTCGTTCATTGGATTCTAACTCAATCGCAGGCTCGATGACTGCTGAGATTTTGGCAGAACGAAACTCCTCGATTAGGTTTGAGCGCGTGGTGGTTGAAAGGGAATGGGTGGTTGGAGAGTAATATAAAAATGGGGTGGAGTAGGATGGATGGGAAAGGTGGATGTGGGAATCAATGAACATGGTGGACCTCCTTGGTAAACGGTGAAACGAGAGTACCTTTTTCTTCAATGTCATTTAGTTAAGGCATTGGATACGTAACCCTCCAGCTCTTTTGTTTTGTTTTTTTTTGCATATTCAGCTTTAAATTTCAATTTAGATATTCTTTAATCCACTTAAGTCTAGCTTATAAACCGTATTCTCTAGCTTCGCTTCTTCCAGAAATATAATCATATAAATTGGCAGATACACTCGTTTTCCGTTTATTTCTACATTTCCTTCCGAAAAAATCAGTGCTTCATCAATCTGGTAATCTTGATTTTGCAAAATGTTATTTAATGCAGAATGTCTCTTATAATCTTTTCCTGATTTTATTTCCAACGGAGTCACCTTTCCATTTAGCTCAATTACAAAATCAAGTTCTCCCTGTTTCTTACTGTTGAAATAATATTCTTTATGTCCATGTAAAAGCAATTCCTGTGCAACTACATTTTCAAAAAGAGCGCCATTGTTAATCGATTTATCCTGATTCAGAATTGCCAGTTTTACCTGATTGGAATATCTGCTGGTCAACAAACCAACATCTGAAAAAAACAATTTGAAAAGATTTCTATTTTCGCTAATAACTAGCGGTAATTTAGGTTCTGCTATATTGTATACGGGAATCACCACGCCAGCATCTTTCAACCACAGAAAATCATTTTCAACCCGGTCATAACTCATTCCTTTTCCTATACTATTTAATTGAAATCTCTTGTTTTTCTGGTCCAGTTGTCCAGGCATTGCATCATATATTTCACGCAATTTAAGCTTATATCTAATCTCATATTTAGAAAAATCCTGTTTATATAACCTGATAATTTTCTCATGAACCTGAGCTACTTTTTCCAGGTCATTCGTGCGAAGATACACATCTACTGCTTCCGGCATTCCACCTACAATTAAATACAAATAAAACACTTCCAACAGTTTAGAATGTACATATTCATCTACAACGGCCTTATTTTTAAATTTCTCTTCCAGCATTTCAAAAATTTCTTTGTTTATCCCGACTGCAAGTGCAAACTCTTTAAATCCCATAGGATACATATCATATATTTCCATATAACCCACAGGTGCTGAACGAAGGTCATTTAACTCTACTCCCAGCAATGAACCGCTCATAATATATCGGAAACTTCCTTCTTCTACCAAAAATTTTACTCTTGTAACGATATCTTTAAATTCCTGAACTTCATCTAGAAATATAATTGTTTTTCCTTTTTTCAATTTTCCATTTGCAGTTAAGCTTAAACGCATCAATAACTCTTTGGCATCTTTTGCTTTTGAGAATACATCTACAAGCTGTGGCTGTTCGATAAAATTAATTTCAACATATGGAAATCCACTTTCTTTTAAGCACTCACGAATCAAATATGTCTTTCCAATCTGTCTTGCCCCAGTTAACATAAATGCGTCTTTTCCTGTTTTGATCCATTCCTGAATCTTTCTTTTTGCCAAACGCTCCAACATTTTGCACCTCCGTATAATAAGTTTACATCTTTTTCAACTTTATTATACAGTTGCTTTTCAATTTTTCCAACCTATTTTGATCGCATTTTTTCAACTTTTCCAACCTGTTTTGACCATGTTTTTTCAATTTTTCCAACCTGTTTTTGCCGCATTTTTTCAACTTTTCCAACTTTTAGAAAGCTTTTAGGTTTTTTTCTTCCCCTGTGTGTTAGGATAGTTGTCAGTGAAAGATCATTACTTTTGTGGTAGTATAGAGCTATCACGGAAAAGCTGCTTAAAATCTGCTCAAAGCACATTCGCTATTTCCTTTAATTCCGTAAGCGTCAAAGTATCCCTTTGCAGTTTCTTATAAAAATTCTGCCGAGATTGCCCCAACTCTTTAGCTAAGACAGCGATACTGATGCCATGTTTCTGACACATCTGCTTTACAAGGTCTGAAGTTGTCATAGCATCCCTCTTTTCCATATAATGTCAACCATTTGATTACCATTTTAAAGGAAAAAAGTTAGATTTGGAAGAGGGTTTTGACATTTTTTGTTGTGATTTTTGTGAAATCATCCACCACATTTTCCATAAATTCCTATTACCTTTTGCTCATTTTGTTTATAAACTTTCACACAATTTTGAAGTCCTTTACTCAATCTATTAACTGCTTTTGCCTCATTTTCAAGATTTCTGGCAGATGATACCAAGCAGTAATAAATATACTGCTGTGTTATATTTCCGAAATCAACCCTTTTTCGAATTTCACGGATTTGATTTGCTTTTTCCTCCAGCTGTGTTTTTTTCTGTGCTAATTCTTCTTTGAAATGTAACAACTGGCTGGTTTCAACATAAAAACTACTGTAGTCTGAGCTGTCATTTTGCTTCTGGAACCAGCTCTTAATCAATTCTATTTTTTCTTTAATCCATTTTTCAAGAGAATCTAATGCTTTCGCTGCCAGCTCATATCCATGCCCTAACTCTAATAACCGTTCTTTCAATTCGTCAATCAATGCTTTGACTAACTTATACTCCCATTTTCCTGATGCAAAAATCATCCATAATTTTACCAAAAGAATTAAACGCTCTGCCGCCTCTTTATCAAGACCGAATTTTTCCAGTACTTCCTCCAGCATCGCATCTAGCAGTTTCGGTAATACTCTCTCAATAAACAGGTAGATATCACCCGATGTCAGCGAAGTTCCATCTACTCCTAATGCTCCACCACCTTCACCCACATCTCTTAATTCCATAAACTGCATCACAAACATTGCAGCAGCATCTCTTTCTTCCGGTGGTAAACTCATCAAAAATTCGGATAAGAAAGCTGAGAATTTCCCCATCACTCCCTGCTCTGTTTCTTCTCCTAAAACTGCTATCGCATTTCCATTTTCATCCCTCTGAAACATCTGCTCTTCCATATGTAAGCCTGCAAACTTATCAAACCCACTACCTGGATTTGGAACCGTATCTATATACTTGATATTTTCTTTTGGAATGATAGTATTCCCCAACGGATTTACGTAATCATTTGCTCCATTGTACCCATACATTTTTTTCAGAACTTCCTGATATCCTTCTTCTCCGTACTTCTCTTTAAAGCTCTGAATTGCTTCATCTGAAAATCCCTGTCCGTCAAAAGAATGACATTCATCCACCAGATTTGCATGATTGGACATCAATGTAACATACTGTGCTTTATTTCCACCCTTAGAATGTCCTGTCACATAAATATTATCCGATTCTGTCCATCCATATTGCTCTGCCATCTGATCAAAATAATCTGACGCTTCTCTCTGCAATAAAGTTGATTCCTGAGTCATGCCCTGTCCATTATCAATCCATCCACCATCATCTGTACCCCGGTATGCAATATAATTATCTCCATTTGGTAATTCAAAGACACAAGCGTAAGTTTCTGAATGATACCGTCCTCCCTGCTGCCAGCTGGGACTCTTAAATTCTGCATTTGCAAGCTCCGGATAACGTTTAATTGCATCATTTAAAGTCTGATAATAAACTTCACTCGAATTCCCGGTATCTAAAGCTTCCTGTAATATCTCTCCTAATGTTTTTCCAGGTTCCGCTTCCATTGAATAACCCCAATAAGTAAAGAGGTCAAAAATAGCAGAATACGTTTCATTTGCATTTCCCATCTCTTACCTCCAATTTGCATAATAAAATTCATATGCCTGATCAATTGCAAAATTACACCTCTGCTCAAACCAGCCATCCTTTGATGCCCAATAAGAGTAATTCTCTCCATCCAGCGCTTTATATGCTTCTTCATCTAAAGCAAAAAACAATGCACCCTTCATACGAATTTTGTTTTCTTCTAATAATTCTCTTAATTTCTCCAAATCATAATATTTTTCTTCTTCATTTACCGCCTGATTTACTACAATATAAGCAGAAAATACCGATTCTTTACTTTCCATTATTTCCTTGACACTCATTCCCGGAGACATTTCTCTGGGAAACACCGAAGAACTGATTTTCCAGATTACACGTGCATTCGGATATACTTCTTGTACTAAATTCTCAAGTATTGTCTGCATCTCTCCTTCATTTTGATAAGCCATGTAATCATCAAAGTAAATCATCTTTCCTTCTTCATTTTCTTCCTGACCTGCCTGTATTCTTTCTCCTGGAAATGAAGCACAGGTAACATTGGCTGTCATATCACGGCTTCCATACTGTTTATGCGCCCATCCTTCAAATTCAAATTCTTCTCCATATTTTTCTTTCATCACAGAAAGAATTTTTTCCTGTGTCGATACTGGTTTTATCATTCCACACCCGCTCCCTTCAAAAATCAAAAAGACTGCTATCATTGTTGCTAATATTGTTTTCTTCATATTCAGCACCTCTAAAATTTTACTGTCAGCCTTGTATCCCCTATTCTTATTACGTCATTATTTCTTAAAACATGAGGTCTTGTCACCTGCTCCTGATTCACATAAGTATGATTCTTTGAACCGGTATCTTCAATATAAATCTGACTGTTAAATGCATAAATCCTACAATGATATCCTGATATTCTCATGTCATTATGAATTGTAAGAAAACGTTCAATTCCTCTTACATTTTCTGCTCTTCCAATTCCTATATTCTCACGAAATTGTATATCATATTTTTCGCCTTTTTCCATATCTATTAAATAAAAACGGTACGTTCTTCTTCTGTTTTTTCCATTTAGTACAGAAGTTCCAAGTTCATTTGAAACTCCAATAAATAAACTCCCTGATTCTGTTCCGTTTTTTTGTGTTCCTGTATCCATCCCACCGTGTATTACTACATTGCTGTTATCATAACGATTTCTCAAAATCCAGATAATCAACACAATCCCCGCTACAATTATTACTGCACATATAATCAATACAAGTATTTCCATGTACTGTTAACCTCAGCTTTTTCCTTTTGCGATTTCTTTGACTTTTTCCTCTGCTGCCTGTACTCTTTTCACTGCATTGGCATAGACTTCCGAAGTTTTTTTAATATCCCGTGATGTATTTTTTATTCTCTCCTGCACTTGACTTGCCTTTCTTATATAAGCATCTGCCGCACTTCCTTTCCATGCACTACGCATTTGTTGCATAAGGTTCTCATAGTCTGTAGCTGCCAGCTGATCTATTTCGGATGCAATTTCTTCTAATTCCTGAATTTGTGCGTTCGCTTTATTAAAATCAAATTTCAATAATCCCATTTTTCATCCTCCCTATATAATTACGTCTGCTGGGAGTCCATCTGCCGAACTTATCACTTCCGTTTCTGTACTTCTATAAGTTCCTGCCATTGTTTCCAATGCAGATACCATTCCTTTAAAATTTTCCAGACTTTCTTCGATTCCTTCTTTCGACTGTTGGTAAACTCTTCGGTGAGTCTCTCCTCCCTCGCCTTTCCAGTAATGATTCGAGTTATTTACCTCTGATTCAATTCGCTCAAACCGTCCCCTGATTGCCTTAATTTTTGAATTTACTCTTCCGGCTAACGCTTCCAGTTTCTCTGGCTCTACTTTAATCAAAATATCCTGAACATCGCTCATTTGCTTCTCTCCTTAAATTCTGATTCTGTTTACCACACCTGCAACTGATTGTTCACACTCTGTATAAGCTCTTGAAGCCTGTTCTATGCAGTTCATATACTCTGTAAGATAAGTACATACACTCATTGCGTTTTCAATTTCTTCTTCCATATGACTTTGATACGCTGCAGCTGCCGGTCCGGTAAACCAGCTATTCATTGTCTCCATTTCGTCCTGGAGTGACTTCAATTCATTTTGTATCTGCTGCAATTCTTCTGACATACTGCTCTTATCTGAATTTAATGCATTTGTATCAATTTCTATTACTTTACTCATCTGCTTCCCCTTCATTTTTGAGCCTGATAGGTGCAAGTTCCTGTATATGCGGATTTAACAGCAACTCTTGATTATATCGAATTGTAAATCTTGTAAATTGAGGTTTCTGTTGTTCTTCTTCATAATATGAAACCACTTTTTCTTCTGTTTTTTCTATCAAAATACAAATTTCTTCAAGAGCTTCTTGTAAATCTCTCAGATTTTCTTCAATTTCTCCCATCCGCTTTTTCAGTTTTCTTAACTCACATACCGTTTCTTCCACGTAAGATTGCTGACTGACTGCATAAGCCAGTTTAGCCATTCTCTCTTTTATATTCGAGAGAATGGCTCTTTTTCTTTGTAACTCAGAGACAGCAGTTTTCATCGTTTCTATTTCAATTCTAATCACTTTTTCTTTTCCTCTGAGCCTTTATCATTATTTCATTATTGAATTACATCAGTAACAAGACCACTTGCTTCGTCCGCTGCAGCTTTATCACTTTCCTGATATACTTTTGCCATTTCTTCCAAATCAGTTGCATGCTCCTGAATCATGCGAACCATAAGCTGAATTGAATTTTCTAATCCCTTAAATTTTGTGATATAAGCAGTTGCTCCGTCTCCCTGCCATGCAGAAGCAAGCCCTGTTGCAAGCTGCAGCATTTCTCCTGTCAGTGTATTTATTGTTGTTCCCTGATTTGAAAATTCTCCTGCTGTTGAAATTAATAATTCCGGTGATACTTTAATCATTCCATCCATAATGGTTCCTCCTGTTTTTTATATGTATTCTCAATGTTGGTCTTCAAAATTTATTTGTACTTTCTCTGATTTGCAATCTCAATATTTTTCTGCTCTCCCTGCACATATTTTGCAAGAATCACTTCCAGCTTCTGTGCATATAACTCAATTGTGGAATAGAAATTATCCATCTGCTGTTTATCACTCATAAATGCGTTATGAAAAGTATTTTTTGCATCGCCTTCCCACATTCCATTTAAAGCACCTTCTGTATTTTCCAACTCACTTACTGCACTTTTAAACTGGGTATTTAATGCACGAAGCTCTTCAATTTTATTTTTTAATTCTGTGGTTCCAATTACCATCTGTCCCATGTTTCTACCTCCAATTTTTCTTATTTTTTTCTCTTTGTTGTTGTTAATGTTATCCTATCACTGATTTCTATTTTTGTTACACATCTCTGACGAATGACACGATTTTCTGACCAATAACCATGTTTATACCAACATAAGCCTTGTCCCGGTTGTAATTTCATATTCTTTTGCTGTATGTTCTCCCATCAGACATTGCTGCCTTTGAACATCCCATAAAGTCAGATTTTCCTGCCCGCCCAGGATTCCACATTGTTCCTGTAGACAAATCATATCTCTTATCTGCCCTGCAATCTCTTTTACCGGAACAGTTTCATCAATTTGAACATCATAAGTCTTTCCCATCACAGGCACTTCAACATCCACCAGTATCACAAAATTTCCTCCTTTCTGATTTTCTGTTGAAACTCTTCTTTACTATATAAAATAAGTTCCAGAGTTTTCTCTCTCACCGGATAGATTTTTGTAACCAATGCATATTCTTCTTTTTCATAACAATAAATCTGTCCATTTTCCTGTTCAATTTCATAATCTTCATCAGGCCACCCAATACAGCGAATCATTTTTTCAACCATATCTTCCATATAAAATTCTGTGTCAGAAGTCTTTAGAATCCCTTTTCGAACCAGACTTCCTATCAGTTGAATTACTTCTTCATCGGAAATTTCAGACTCCGACAGACAAAAACCGTTTATGTATCTTACTCCCACACTTTGAAGAAGCAAAGTAAGCTCCCGAAAAGTCAGCAAAACTCCACTTTCTGCATACTCATATTCAGACATTTTTCTCCTCTTTATCAAACACTCGTACGAAATTCTTTTAAAATTGATTTATACGTACGTGAAACCGGAATCTCATATCCATCCGCTAAAAGAATCAAATTCTTTGAAAATATTACTCGTTCAATCTTTTTCTGGTTTACAAGAAATCCTCTATGACATCTGATAAACTGTTCCCCTAATTCCTCTTGAAGCTGCTCGATTGTGCTGTAAAATCCATACTCTCTTGCTCCTGTATTCAAATAGATTTTTTTATTTCTTGCTTCGAAAAAATAAATTGCACTGTATTCAATTAAAACTCTGCCTTCTTGATTATCTACAACAAACACCTTATCTATATCTGGATTCTGATACTTTTTAAGCACTTCCTGAATTGCTTCTTTCACTGCCATATCTACCTGTTGTGACTGAAACGGTTTTAAAATCAAGGATTCAGCACGAATAGACGGCTTCATATAAGTAACCGGAGAAATTTTAAGGCTTGCAATCAATATGATATATGCCGTTTCATTTTTACTTCTAAATAATTTAGTAAGTTCTAATGCTTCTGGAATTGTAATGTCAATACAGGCTAAATCTGCTTTCTCACCAGACTCAACAAGCTCTTTCAGCATCTCTATCGTCTGGCATTTATGTATTTCAAGCATTTCATCGCTCATACTTCCCATCATATCTTTTGCCCGCACACAGATATATCCGGTTTCTTTCTCTGACATTGATGAAATCAACATTCCAATCAAATGTTTTCCCTCCTTGCAAGAGGTACAACGATCTGAATTCCTATTGTTTCATCTTCTTCATCTGCCGCATAAGCAAACCCTTTTTTCATTGCTTTGGAAAGCTCTGCATAAGGTATATTCTGGAAATTAAATATTTTCTGCGTACTTAAATTTCCACCTAAATGGATTCCCTTTTTATAAGAAATATAAGATTGATATGCTTTATAAGACATCAAAGATATTGCATCTTCTACTTTCAGGCATCCAAAGAAATAAATTCTGTGAAGCGGTCCCTTTGCCATAATTGTCTCCATAAATCCAGACATGTTTCCGACTTCTGCATCAGCACTGTAAATCAATTTAAAGAACTCTTTCAAATCACTTAAAAAGATATAGACCGGAGTTTCTGAATACATTTCTCTGTAAATTCTTTCTTCATCTGCCCCTTCCTCTATCAATGCCCGTTTTTTCTTGTTCCTTGCTACAAACGTCGGTGTCAGTTCTTTAAAATATTCAAATACCGTCTTGGTATCTGTAAGATATTGCGCTCCACATTCCTGTGCTGTTTTCTTTAGTTCGGTCTGTCCCGGTTCAATTACACATAGCTTTCCGCCCGCTTTCTGTGCTCCATACATTAAGAGTTTTAATACGTTTGTTTTTCCTGTATGTGCACGTCCTGATATTGTATAACAATAGGTTTCTCTAAGTCCTACGCTAAATACTTCTGCTGTTTCTAATTCATAAGCAAATGGAATATGATTTCTTCCCTCTGCCAGTGTTGAATAATTCTCCATTTTTTCCAACTGACCAAGAATTGGATTTTCCGGAATTTCAGGTATTGGAAGTGGTCTTTTTCCAGTCCACTTAGCTGATTTTTCTTTGCTGAATTGTTCCAAAATCCTGCCCCTTCCAAAATCATCATCTGCCTGAACCGATAATGCAGTTTGAAATTCCAACATCTTTCCGTCTACTTCTGCCAGTCCACGCCCCGGTATTCCGGCTTCCGGAAACACCGGAAGTTTTGTTGTTCTTAAAATTTCCATATATCGGAATCTATCACTTTGTTCCAGGCAGATTGGAGTCCGTATATTATCTGCAATTCTTCCCGGTATCTCCGCCATTCCATATCCTGCTGCCGTAACTGCCAGATACATTCCATATCCGGTACCTTCTCTTACATATTTGAGAATAATATCATCATATTTCATCCGTGTCTTCTCACGAAAACCTCCAAAATTGTCAATCACTACAAGAATTGCCGGAATTTTCTGTCCATAAGCCCGAACATACTGTGCATAGTTTCCTCCCTCAAACAGCTTCTTTCGCTCTTCCATCATTTTCTCAAGAAGATGCATAAATTTGCCAAGCCGGTCTTCCTGATTGTCATATACAATTCCACCTGTATTCGGTGCTGATTCAAACGGAGTCATTAAATGACTGCTGAAATCCAATATATAACACTGCAATTGATCCGGATTATATTTTTGAAACAGTGAATACAGCATCGTCTGCATAAAGATACTTTTTCCTGTCACAACAGAACCACATACCGCAAGATTTCCATTCTGTGCAAAATCAACTAAAAGAGGCTTCTGCTGCTGATTCTGCGGATCATCATATAAACCAACTACCGCATCGAGACTCCATTTCTCACCTTTATCCAAAGCTGATCTATCTGCTGTTTCCAGTTCTGATAACACAATATTTTTCTCTAAAACCGGCATCCAAAGCTGCCTTGCATTTTGATAGCCCAGTTCTTCTGCTTTTAATTTTAAATATTCTACAATTGCCGAAAGCTGCGTCTTTTCCTGCGTATCCCTTTTATTAACTTCTTTTCTTAAACGTCTAAGACGACTTGCAGCAAGTGCCTCTTTTCCCGTTCTGGTAAGCATGGATACCGATACATCTGCGCCATCCTCACTCTCTTCATAAGGTGCACCACTCCATCCGGACTGGAATAATTCATAAATTTCATCACTGCCCACCTGAAGATAACCACGCCCTGTCTGTGTGATAAATGCAGCATCCGGCTTATGAAGCATATCATTACTATCCTGCCTGTCCTGTACACGCAGACACAATCGGAATCTTGAATTACTCCAGATGTTATCATCTACAGTTCCGCTCGGCTTCTGTGTTGCCAAAATCAAATGCACTCCCAGACTTCGTCCTACCTGAGCTACACTAATTAACTCACGCATGAAGTCCGGTTCCTCTTTTTTGAGTTCTGCAAATTCATCAATAATAATAAATAAATGTGGAACCGGCTCTTGTGCTTCTTTATTTTTATACAATCTGGTATAAAGATTAATATTGTTTACACCATTTTCCGTAAAAATTCTCTGACGGCGCAGATTCTCACTCTTAATCGAAATCATTGCTCTTCGTATTTGATTTCCTGAAAGGTTTGAAATCTGTCCTGCCATATGAGGAAGACCATCAAACAAGTTAGCCATTCCTCCACCTTTAAAGTCAATGATGAAAAATGATACATCTTCCGGGCTAAAATTCAATGCCAGCGAAAGAATATAAGTCTGTAAAGTTTCACTCTTACCAGAACCTGTAGTTCCTGCAATCAAACCATGCGGTCCATGATACTTTTCATGAATATCCAGATAACAGTCTGCATTTCCGGATTTCTTTCCAATTAATGCCTTCATACTGTTATAAGTTCTGTTTTTCTTCCAACGCTCTTCCACTATAAAGTCATCCAGCTTTCGCACTCCATACATTGAAAAGAAATCCAGACTCTGAGGAATCTCACTTGTTGTTTCTATTTCGTTTACCTTAATTCCAGACAGCCTGCGCCCCATTTGCTCCAGACTGTCATTGGAAACACGGTCTAAACGAATCGGTTTTCTCTGCATCGGACCTTCCTGAAGATTATAATATCCTTCAAATGTCTTATCACTTTGTATCATTTCTTCACAGGTATTCGGAAGCTGTGAGACTGTCTGCGCCATTAAAAATGTCGTAATTCCATAATCCGGTACCGGTTCATAAATATATCTCGCCAGAAGTTCTCCCTCTAAGAGTGCTGGATTTGAAACAAAAATCAGATAATATGGTTTTGGAATTGCTCTTTTTTTCCGATTATCAATATCTTGTATCCTTGCCCTTAAAATATTGGATAATGCAAACAAGACATCTCTTCTTTCTACTTCATCTGCTGCCATATATCGCATCTGCCGGTCTTCTGACCACACATGAGGAAACCATTTCATAGATTCCCATACTTTTTTATCGTCTTCTTCCTCATCATAAAGAAAAACAAACTTCACATCTGTATAACAGTGAGAAGCCGCTATTTCCGCAACAATGGAATGCATGATTTCAATCGCTCCTCTTTTATTTCCTCCTCCAATTAAACCAATCAACTGTTTTTTCAAAAGAGAAATTCCTACCGGAACCTGATATAAAGTTTCAAATTGCTTCTGTATCATCTGTGGTTTTTCAATCAAAGTATCCGTATCCATTGTAAATTTTTCTTTCGGAACATCAATTTTCACCTGAAATGGAAGTTCTCCAAGCCCAAGTCTGTGAAAGAGAAAATCTTCATGCGTGTAATTTCGATTCCAAAGATGAATATTAGAACTGTCATATCCGGCACAAGTCTGCGCTTCCGGATACATTTTCCGCATGATGTCTGCATTGTATTTATACTTTTTTTCAATTGTTTCTGTAATATCAATTAAATAATTGCTATAGGCATTGAAACGCCTTTCTTCTTCACTGCTTTCTTCCTGTTTTGCATATTTCAGATTTGTTACCGCCCAAAAAGCACCAAGTCCGGAAGAACCAACTGCCGTAATCAAACCGGTATACATAAAAGCTCCCGATGCCATTCCTCTCATTCCGGAACCCCAGATTGCAAGACCGCACCCTAAAAGCATTGGAATTGCCATTGTAAATGATGGTCCCACAACTAAAAACCAGGGCTTTTGTTTTGCTGCTTTTCTGGCAGGAGGTCCCTCTATCTCAACCGGTTCCGTATACAAAGAGGAAAAATCTCTGGGAGAACGATTAAAATAGGTATCCGTTTCTTCCGTATCCGTTTTGTTTGACGGTATATTATTTTCCTGATTCTTAAAATCGTATCGCTTTAATCGCTCCTGATCGATTTTCAATTCACCATAATAGGTACCAACAGCAAGCATCGTTCCAAGAAAAATAATATGAAGTCCAAATAAATTAAGATGCTCTCCAAAATTAAGTCTGTAGGTTCCACCGATTCTTCCATTCTTTCCAAAAACTCCATTTGAACTTTTATCCACCACATACCAGCCGTCCGAATGTCTCTGAAATTCTGCGTGATAAGAGGAAATCAAATTTTCAAACTCATAACAAATTTCGTTTTGCGGCGCAGCTCCGATTGAAATCTGACTCATCTGACGAAAATCATATTTTCCTAACGTCAAAAAGCCCAATCCCGAATCTGCCACAATCAACTCCAGCTCTTCTCCTCGTTTTGTCCTGATTACAAACTTTTCATGTTCTTCAAGAACCACATTTTCACAAAATATTCCCGATTTTCGCAACTGATAAGTTTCATCTGCTTTTATTTTCCAGGTAACCCCCGTAATCTCCAAAAGCAGTCGGATATCCTGTCGTAATCCATATGCTTTTCCAGATATGCTTATCGCATAATCAGAATCTCGAAGATTAGGCAAAAGAATCTCCCTGCACATTTTCTGATTGTAAATTAACAATATCACCTCTGTCGTCCTCCTGCTTTTATAATCTCATCATATCAAATAAGAAAAACTTAATCTGTATCCTCGTATCCCCTATCAACAGCGTATCTCCCGAATAGATATATTCCCATCCATCAACCGGATGTTTATCGAATAATCCTCTCTTGATAAATGTTCCATTTGCTGAATTAAAATCCTGTATAATCGGCTGCCCCTGATACAGGTAGATATTACAATGACTGCTTGAAACAAGTGCATCTCGAATACAGATTTCATTTTCCTCAATGTTTCTTCCAATACGAATCCCATTCTCCGGGTCAAATACAAATCCCTGTCTGGACTTTCCTGATATGCTGATATAAATCATTAATTTATCTGTCACTGTCTGCCTTCTCTGCCCACGGTTTTGTATGATTTTATTCAGACAATTTTCTTTAATCATCCTCGCTGCCGCATCATAATATTTCTTTTCCTCTGATTTTTTTATGCTGTATTTAATCCACAGAAAAATCCCTGATAATGCCAGTGCAATAATCAGCATAACCAATACCATCCACATAAACTAAGCCTCTTTATTCATAATCCTCTACTGCTGCACGATTCAAAATATTAAGTTTCCCATGGTCAAGTTCAAATACTTCCCAAACGTTTTTTACACCTGCATCTGGAGCTATCGTAATCACTTCCGGCTGACTCTTACCTGAAATATAGACTTTTACAGTCGCACCATACTCTTGCAATTTGCCTGATTCTGTAAAATCATCTACTAAATACCGATACGTTCCGTTTAAATTATTTAAGGTAATCGTTTCCGGTCCATGACCATCCATTTCATCTACGTCTAATTCTGCAATTACTTCTCCATTTTTTGTACATTGGTCATTGTGGAAACTAACATCCACTTCTGTTCCATCGTCCGTCGTACCTATCAAGTAAGAATCCAAATCTTCCGGATAATCTCCCCATTCAAGCACGATACGTGCACTTCCACTTGCCAGACTTGGTGAAATCGTAAACTGCTCTCCACTGTAGTTACTATTTTCTTCTATTGTAAATTCAAATGTTTCCTCTTCATAATTTTCTGCACTGATAGTAATATTATAGGTATCCGCTTCTAATTCAATTGAAAATGAACCATCCATTTCCGTCTTTATATTCGCTGAATGACTGGAATCTCCCTGCGCTTCTAAACTAATATTTGCAGCCTCTACACCCTCACTTGTCATTGCATTTAATACAATTCCAGAAAATACACTTTTCTTAGCTGTCCGGTTTTTATTCGCATTTGTAAGGATAATCTCATTCCATGCCGTAGATGAGGAAATTGTTCCATTTTCATCGCTTTCAATTCGAATCAAAGCACTTCCAGACTCAAATTCCACATAACTGCGCTCTTTTTTATTCACAATATCTACTTTGGAACCGCAAATGCTCTGAAGTTCATCAATTGTAATTTCTCCTGTAAAATTCTTGAATAATAAAGAAATATCATCCACTACAATTTTTTCCGGCATACCGGTTTTATCCGGTGTATCAGTTTTTGTATCAACTACATCTCCATGTTCTGAGGTATTTGCATAAAAACAAGTTGCAGAAAGATTTTTATGTACCACTTCAACTTCTCCATTTTTTACTTTTACAATTTCCGGAAGTCCACCATATTCTCTTTCATAATCCTGATAGGTAAAACTCTCTAACTTTTGGAAAAAATTTTGATTAAATGATAATTCTCCACTCTTTTGGAGCGTTTCTTTCTTAGGTGTTTCTTTCAGATTGTTCACAAGCAGACTTCCATCTTCGATTCCATTCAACATATATTGAATTTTGGAAGAGTTTGTGACCAGATAACCTTTTTTCAAGATAATTTTTGCAGAAGAAGTATCCCCCTGTTCCAGATAGGTATTTGCAAGTCCTACATAACCAGTTTCTTTTTCCGGCATTTTTTCGATTGCAGTTTTATATGCTACAACCGCCTGTGTATAATCACCCGCTTCCAGATATTTTTCCGCTGTTTTAATCGAAGCCGTATATGTTTTTTTATTTGACTGCTTTTTCATAACTACACCCAGAATAATTCCTGTTGCAATTAAAACAACTGCACAAATCACGCTCAATATGATATAACCTTTTTTCTTCATTTGCTGTCCTCCCTCATCCTTTTATTTTCTTTGTTCTTTACTCATACATGGAATAAATCTGTTCCTTTATCCGCCTTTTTTTTCGTGATAACACTATATTCACACCAACCATAATACTGATTGCTGCGACTATCAGTATGCCGCCTGCAACTATCATAACGTTTCCTGCCATAATTTCCTCCTGTATTTTTATTATTCTTCCAACTGCTTCATCAACTCATTTAATTTTTCCATATCCTCATCTGAACCACCTGTCATACTTTCATCTTGAGAATATAAATATTTACAGGAACTATATGCAAAATTCAAATCAGATTCCACCTCAGCCATACTGCCCTTTTGATTTCCGATTCCCAGATAGTTATAGCACATCCACATCAGTACCTTATAATCATCCGGATATTCTTCTCTCATCTTTCTTAAACAGACATTACTGTCCGAATACTGCTCCAGAGCCTGAAGTACCAGTGCGTAATTCATTTCATCTTCATACGAACACGTCTCATCCTGACAAAGCGTTTCATAATATTTCCTGGCTTTCTCATACCACCCATTTTTTTCTTTCGTATCTTCTAAGTGATTTCCCGCTTCAAAAGCAAGACTTCCTGCTCGTCTTCTTGCATCTTTGGATGAATCAAATTTGGTGACTCGTATTGCTGAATCTGCCGCCTTCGTATACTCTTCCTGCTCCGTATAGATTTCTGACTCTAAGACACAAATCAGACTGCTGACTTCTATATCCGTACTTTGTGCTAATGCATCTTCACACTTTATTAGCGCTTCCTCAAACTCACCCTGTGTATACTTTGTCTGCGCCTCTATCAACTCCACATCTGCCCGCTCCATATAGGCTGCTTCCGGATATTCTATTTCAATCACTGACTGTTCTACATTTTGCCCGCTTCTTGCCAGCGCCATCATATAATCTCTTAAATAATTTTCCTGGACTTCTCCTGTATCAAGTGCCTCTTTATAATAATCGATTGCATCTTCATACTGCTTTTGTCTGAAATAACTATCCCCGATTGCATGAAGAATCTCCGCCTTTTTCTCTGGATATTTTTTTAGTGCCCCCTGTACGGAACCATTATTAAGCAAATCAATTCCCTCTGTGACAACCTCGGAATCTGTGCCGGATTCTGTAATTTCATAAAAAGAATCATAAGCTTCCTGCCATTTTTCTTTTTTATTTGACATTGTTCCAAACAAGATTAAAAAGATACCAAAAAGCATCAACAAACCACTTCCAAAAGCTGTAAGAATCTGCAGATTCGTTAATGCCTTGTACTGTGGGTCCATTCTTTCCACATTGTCCAAAGCCTTTCTCATTTGCTTTGCTGACTGAAATCTATGTGATGGTTCCCATGCCGTTGCCCTGTTTATCACTGCTTTGATTCCATTATTGTAGGGAAGATTCATCTCCATAATAGAATATGGCATTCCTGATTCTGCATCTGGCGTCCACCCCGTCATCAGTCGATAGAACACAGCCCCCATACTATAAATATCCATCCGTGCATCTAATACTATTTTGCTGTGTTTTCCATACATTCTATCCAGGGCATATTGAAACTGTTCCGGAGCAGCATAACTTCTGCTCAATCCCTGAAGCTCCTTTGATACTTCACCATCCAAAGAAACGTTAAAATCAATCAGACAAATATCATCATTTTCCGTAACCATAATATTTCCCGGTTTGATATCGCTATGAAGAATCGGTGGTTTCTGAGAATGAAGATACTCCAACACTTCACACATCTGATGCATCCACTTTAAAATTGTTTCTTCCGGGAAATTATAGTTTCGCCCCAGATAATAACTCAAATCATGCCCCGGAATATAATCAATAATGGTATAGATTCCATCCTGCATCTCTAAAAAATCATACACTTGCGGAAGATATCTATGATGAAGTTTCTTTAAAATATCCGCTTCTATTCTGGTGTTAATCTGTCCGACATTGATATCTTTAATCTTCTTAATCACAATCTGCTTTTGAAGTCGTAAGTGATATCCCAGGTAAATAATTCCAGAACCACCTTTACCAATTTCACCAATGACCTGATACATCCCGCCAAGTATTTCTCCATTTTGAAGCATATCAAATCACCTCCCCGCCAAATCCTCTTTTATCTTCGTGAAATTTCTTTGATGTACTCTCGGAGCCTGTCTTAAATTCTTTAAGACAGACGCCCAAAATACATACTCTGGTTAAAAAGTTGGCTGCCCAAATATTTCTATTCAGACAGCCATCCTTTCTAATTAATTTGCATCTGCTGCATCTTCAGATTTTTTTCTTCTAAATACAAAGAAGTAAATTGCACCACCTGCAATCAGCACTAACGCTATAATAGAACCTATGAAAAGAGGTTTATTATTAATATACTGAATAAACAGATTGGTTGTAATCAGGATATTATGATTATCAGAAGTTGCTTCATTGTCCGCCATATCAACCGCAACAGCTTTTACTTTCTGTTTGCTGTTTGAGCTGTTCAATGTATAAACAATTTTGCCTCCGGCTTCTTTTACATCTTCCTGACTATAGGTTGCTACAGATTTTCCGTCTACCATGATGTCGAGACGTTTTACAGCGGTATTATCGGATACATTGACTGACATATCTCTGCTGTCTGCACGATAGCTGGATTCCTCAATACCTGTGATAACAACAGTTGGAGGAGTCTTATCAATAACAAAGTTAATGTTACGTTCTTTTACTTTGTTATTCATTGTATTTGTTGCCTTATCCTCTGAATCAATTGTTACACTGTAACGTCCTTCTTTTTCAAAGTTCTCTTTCTTAATTGTGTAAGTATACTGTTTCCAGGAACCTTCGCCTCCGGTTTCTTTCACGGTATAATCTGTTCCCTGTTTCAGTTCTGTTGTCTTATTATCCAGACTGTAAGAAATTCCGTTAAATACCAGTGAATCGACATTGGTTTCTGTGATAACAAGGTCTTTTGCTGAATTAGAATATACCTCATCAAGGAATTCTTTTGTTGTATCTGAGAACGAATAGTTCGAACCAAATCTGTTTACAGAGAACATAATCTTCTTCTCTGTCTTGTTTCCTGCCTTATCTGAGATTACTGCGGTCATTGTGTAAACATCATCATTATCCTGTGTATACTCAAAGTCATTCATCTTAATACTTTCACCGTTTGCGATACTGGAACGGCTTCCGGTGAGTTCTTTAGATTCATGCTCTGCACCCTCAATCTTAATCTCTACGCCACTTTCAAGATAGTTCACATCACTATACTTCACACCCGGTGCTACAACTCCATTGTTTGCTGATTTATCTTCGATATCAAAGAACTCTACTTCCGGTTTTGTCTTATCCACAGTGAAACTGTCCTGTGTATAATCTGCTGCTGCATTTCCGGCAAGGTCTGTATAGTCAATATCAAAGGTATAATCTCCATCATCTGAGAAGGTAACACTTGCGGTATGAGTATCTCCACTGTTACTCCAGCCTCCAACGCCCGGTGCGGAAATACCACTTCCCTGAAGAGCCGCTGTAATCTGTGAATTAACTTCTGCTGCATTAAAGTTATGCTCTTTAATTGTAATCGTTGCTGTTCTGTTTGCATTGTAATATCCCGGTGTCGCTGCGGAATTATTATCATAAGATACAGAAATAACCGGAATGGTTTTATCAATGGTAAACTCATCCACTTTTACTGTATTTGATTCATTTCCTGCCTGGTCTTTACACTGCATTGTCATGTTGTAATCACCATCTGCTGAAAACTCAACACGACAGGTATTAATTGCATCATCGGATTCACCAGCCTGAGAACTGATACTCCATCCACTTACAGAAGGCATTGTTCCGTCTGTATTCGTAATCTTCAAATCAACTGCGTTAGTATCAAAGTTACGTTCTTTTACAGAAACGGTAGCTGTTCTTGTTGTCTTATAATACTTGCCATTCAGCGGATTATTTAAGTCAAATGTGATTGTAACTTCCGGATGTGTAATATCAATCTTCAAATCCTTGGTTGCCTCTGACTGATTTCCTGCATAGTCTACAGCTTTTACCTTGATTGTTACATGGTTGCTGTTATTGAGTTCTGCATTTACTGTTTCAGAACGATGAATGTTATGTACTCTCGCTGTCGGGTCAGATAAATCACTGTTATAGTTACCACTCTGTGTTACTTTGCCGTTGTTTGTAATTTCATAAGAAACTTCTTTTAATCCGGCATAAGTTCCACCATTTTCAGGGTCTGTTACATCAATTGTAAATGGAACACTTGCATTGTAGATTCCCTGAGCAGGTTCTGCTGCCGTAATCTTAATTTCCGGTGCAGTCGGTGAAGTATTATCTGCGATAACACCTTCCTGGTTATTAATGTAAGTTACATTTCCTGCACGGTCTGTAATCTTTTCATATACAATAACCTGTTCATCTGCATTAACAGATGTACTGTATCCATCAGACCAGCTGCTGATAGAATCCAAGTTCTGTGTTGATAAACCGTCAAAAGTATGACGGCTCTCTGAATCCGGATGATACTTGTAGTACTGTGTACTTGCTACACCTGCTGTTTCATCCGCACTTGTCATGGATACACCCTTCTGGCTCTGGGTGAAGATATCGAAGAATACCTGCTGAATCCACTGAATCCAGGTCTTGGCTGTTCCACTGTTATCCTCGATGGTCATGCTTCCGGTTGGAGCAGTTTTATCTACTGTGAAGTAACGTGTATCGTAGACTGCTTCGTTACCGGCAAGGTCTCTGTAAACAAGACCTAAGGTGTAGTTGGCATCTTGAGAGAATGTGAAGGTTTTTGTTCTGGTGTAAACGTTGGTACTCCATTCACCTCTTGTGTTTGCTGTGCCTGTGTAGTTCTCGGTGTTGATGTCGGAACCTTGGAAGTTCTTTGCACTATAGGTGAGGTTCATTTGTTTCGGATCTTCTGAAAAACTATTACTATTGGAGAAGTTACGTTCTTCAATGGTAGCTGTCGCTGTAATTGTTTTGTTTCTGTAAACTCTGGAAACTTCATTTCCGCCTGGGTTGATTGTTTCACCCTCTGCACTGTAAGCCATGGAGATGACTGGGGCTTTTTTATCGATGGTGAATTCTGTTTTAGCTTCTGTACCAGCTTTATACTGTGTCTCTTTATTCTGCTTATTATTAGCTTTATCGATTATGTGCGGAACAATCGAGTAATCCATATCTCCGTTATTGCCACCGGCATTAAAGAGAATTTTATAAGTATTAACTCGTTCATCTGTAAAATCCTTAAAGTTTTTACCCGATTCAGTATCATCATCAGCAGCATTAAATGATTGTACGATAATTCCCTTATCCTTAAGTTTCTTTAATTCGTCTAATGAAATTCCCTGTAATAAACTACCATTTGTTGATACATCAAACGTAAGTCCCTTTTCATCAAAGTTTCTTTCTTTGTACTCAATTGTCATAGTACGATCTGCTTTGAAGTATTTACCATTTGCGACAGTGTTGTTGTCATAGGAAACTGTAATTTCTGGCGAGGTGGTATCGATGGCAATTTGTTTTGTTACTGTTTCAGTATTTCCCGCATTATCTGTAGCAGTTACTTCAATTGTAACATCATTGCTGTTAAACTTTTCTGATGGAACTACTAAGTCTTCAGAAGTAAAAACTTGTTTCATTATCGGTTCGTCCATAGTTTCATTATAAAGAGAAATATATTTTACATCTTCGGATTCACCATTTTTATAAATTCTATAAGAAACATTATTGATACCTGAATAAGTTTTATTTACTTTTGGGTCAGTTACCACAATATTAAAAGTTACATTCTTATTAAAAAGACCTATATCATTCTTTTCGCCTTCCCAAGATATTGGATCATCTGTCGTAATTTGAATTTCAGGAGTTCCTTCTTTTTCATCATCGTAAATCGCACCATCAGATGTTACGTAAGTTTCATTTCCAGCCTTATCTTTTATATATAGATATGGGATTGCCTTAGAGTTTTCTTCTAATATTTTAAATGTACTTGTAGCTATATTTTCTTTATTTTCTTCTATTGTTTTTGTATCAACCCATTCTTTTTTACCAATTAGTTCTTCTAGGCTTAATCTTTCATAACCCGTATTACCATTTTTTATATCTCTATTTTTCTCAATATAATATTTCTGTTCTACTATTGGTGACATTGTATCTGTTCCTACCATAGTAATCTCTGTTTTATTATTATTCGTGAAAAATGAATATATAAAATCAAAAACTTTTCCAATAATTCCTACATCTTTTTCATCTTTGCCTATCTGAATCTTTCCAGTTGGTGCAGTTTTATCCACAGTAAACTGAGACTTATAACTCATAGGATCTATAGAATTACCCGCAAGATCTTTGTATGTAATGCTTAAAGTATAATTTGCATCTTCAGAAAATTCTAAATTGAGCATTTCAATATTATCTTTCCTATTCTCTTGGTTAGGCTTCCAATTTTCTCTCTCTTTAGCTACATCACCAAAATCGGTTGTTTTAACTTCAGTTCCATCATAGGTCTTAGCAGAATAGTCAAGCTTTATCTGGTTCTCTGCAAAACTATCTTTTCCATTTTTTTCTTCAGAAAAGTTACGTTCATCAATTATTACTTCTGCATGAATAGATGCATTTTTATAACACTCTCCAGAATCAATCTCATCTTTTTCAATTTCATTCTTCTCATCTGATTCATTACCATTTTCATCTTGATATACATAATATTTAACTGTCAAAGTTGGTGCCAGCATATCAACAGTAAACTCTTCTCCTGTTGCAACCGTCTCAGCCCCTATATTCTCATCTTTAACTGTATCATTATTATTACCAGCAAGATCCGTTGCCTTTACAGAAATTTTATAGTCATGATCCTCTTTCTCTTTACCAAATGTGATAGAAAATGTATGTTCTCTTTCATCTGTATGCTTTTGTTTTGCAGTTTTTTCTTCACTGTCTTTAATTTCTGTAATATCACAATCCTTCAACTTACCAATTGCCTGCTCTAATGCAGAAAATCCCTTATATGTTTGCTTATCTCCATCTCTAGTTAAAGTAAACTCTAAATCATCCGCATTAAAATTACGCTCTTTGATTGTTACTTCTGCAATTCTCTGCTGATTGAAATACTTACCATTATGCAATTTCAGTTTGTTATCATTATCATTATACTTAACTGTTACTTTAGGTGCTTTCTTATTCTTATCTATGCAGAATTCTTGATATTTTGTTATTTCACTTTCAGCTAAACCCTCATATTCATTTCCAGCAAGGTCTGTTAAATAAGGAATTAACTGATAAAAACCATCATTTTTAAATTCAATTTCATAAACTATGTTTCTATCATCAGTATGCTGTTCCTCATTAAATTTTGACTCTGTATCTTTTGTTGTTATAACTAAGCCATTCTTTATAAGTTCTTCTTTTGTTAACCCTGCTTTTGTTTCACCATCAGATATCAAATCAAACTTCAATGTACTTTTATCAAAATTACGTTCTGTAATAGTAAGTGTCATTGTTCTTTTTGAATTAAAATATTCGTTTTCTCTAACACTTTTTTCTGGTGAATACTTCACATCTACTGTTGGTGCTGTATTATCCAAAATGAACAGTTCATTTGCTTTTGAATTAATATCCGCATATTCAATACCTTGATTTTCATTTCCAGCAGCATCTTTTATATACGGAATCACTTTATATGCCCCATCACCTGAAAACGTAATTTCATAAGTATTTGTTCTTTCGTCTGTATAGTCATCCGGCTCATTTTTTGAATTAACAGGTTTTTTTACTTCTTTTACACATTCAAGATCCTCTAATTCATTAAGCGTAAGAACATCTGGTTCTGTTCCATTAATTGAAACATCAAACCTTAATCCCGATTCAATAAAGTTTCTTTCCGTATAAGTAATTGTCATTGTTCGTTCTGAACTCTGAATATAAGAAGTTTCCGAATCCTTATCATATTTCACAGTTACTTTTGGCGCAACTACATCTACCTTTTCTCTTTTTGTTGTTATCGCTTTACTATTTCCGGCTTTATCACGTACAATTACTTTTACAATTGCATATCCTGACTGATATTTATTGATAGACAATTTTCCATTAACAGTAAAATTCGCATGGGCTTGAATTGATTTAAGTGTTCCATCCTGTTCACTTTCAACAATTGTATTTATTTTCTCTGAATTAAGTGTACAAGAGTCGATAACTATTTTATTATCTTCATCAAATCCACCTGCTACTTTTACAGTTTCTATATATTCATCAGTCACATCTTTATCTGAATCCATAGCTATAACTTCAATTTCATCAACACCAGACGTAATATCTTTATCATTTATCTCTACTGTAAAATTAACTTTTTGATTATATCCAGTGTTTTCTTCTGGTTCAATAATTTTGACCGAAACATCTGGCGCAGTTAAATCAAACACCAAACCATTTGATGCATAAACCGCTTTATTTCCAACATTATCTTCTACAAGTGCAAGTACAATATAGTTTCCTTCCTTATCGAATTTTACACTACTTGTTTCTTCCCATACACTATCATTCTTAACTGCTTCTGAAATCTTCTCTACAATTGCTTCTGCCTCATCATTATCCACTGTAATTTTACAGGTTTTAAGACTCTTTACTTTACTGGTAGCATCATCAGAAGTAACAAGATATTCTTTTGTCTTATCCTTTGAAAAATTCCCAAAGCCTTTCCAGTCGTTTGGAAGTACTTTATTAAACTGTCCTGCATTTCCTAAGTCTTTAAAATCAGCTGTCGGACTGGTGGCATCTACTGTTATCTTCTGATATTCAACACCATCTGTCACTGTTAATGCATTTTTACTATTTCTTAAGGAAACTTTCAAAGTGTACTCTTTATCTTTGCTATCATCAAAGCTGATTCCACTATTAATGGCATCGTAATAAATTTCCTGACCATCAGCCTGTTTTTCACCTTTAGAAACCCAGATCTGGTCATAATATGCATTTGTTTCTTTGAATTGCAGTTTTAATGTTGCTGCCTGATTTCCTCTTATATATACAGAACCATCTTTCTCATTTTGATAAATTCCATCTGCACCAACAATTTCAACTAAATCATTTAAACTAGTCTGTGTTTCTTTTTCAATCGTAAGATCTGAACTGTATTTTGCAATATTTTCAGAATCTACTCTAATTTCATAATTTCCGGCATTTTTGTTTGTTATAACAGGAATTATTTCTGCTGTATAACTTCCTACATAATACACAGTATCATTATCATTAAAACCTTTTAACGCTACTTCTGCATAGTTTTTTAATTCAAGTTTAGCTGGTGGAAGCAGTCCCTGATCTTTATCCGGCTCAAGTATATTACCATCTTCATATTTACCCGCAAGTACCACTTCATAATTTTCTTCTACAGCTTTCTGTAAATATGCTTTACTTTTTCCGTACGCAAATTTTGTTGTCTTACCTTCTTTTACTGCCACCTTAACATAAACTGGTCTTGGAGTAATATTAACCGTTTTACCTTCTGCTAACTGAACATTTTTATTTGAGAAGTCTGTCGTTATCTTATAATTATTTGTACCTTTTAAGTTAATATCTGAATCATCATCTATAACAGTAAATTTAGAATAACTTCCTACATCTGATTTTTCCAACTGAGCATTTACTGTAACTGTAATCTGATCATTTCCTACTAATTCATCGCTTTTTAAAGTACCAGTAATGCTAATTTTTCTACTCCTATCATATACTTTAGAAGCACTTGTTGTATTCCATTCAAAATCAGCAAATGTAATCTTCTTATTAATTGGCTTTTGATTAACTCCAATTGTAAAAGAAGCACTTGATTCTGTATAATTATCACTTTCTGCTGCTGTTGCAGTAATTTTAGCAGTTCCTTCCCCTTTTACCGTTAATTTACCATCTGGAGTTGCTTCTATTACATTTGGTCTGGAAGATGAAAATGTGACTGTTCTATCTTCTGCGTTTCCTACAGAAAGCACCGGCAAGTCACTTCCATAATCAATACTTGCTTCACTCTTACCATCAGCTGTCAGAGAAATTTGCTTCTTTTGTTTATATTTTCCAGTTTCTTCTGTACTATTCTCAAAGTACAGTTCATTTCCAGAATACGCTGCACTGACTTTCACATTTCCTATTAAATCTTTCGCCAGAACCTGTTCTGCAATTCCTTCCTCATTAACAGCAACTTCATAACTTTCTCCACTTTCTAATGAAAATGTTACTTTTCCGCCTTTTGCATCTTTTGGCATAGTCACTGTCATAGTAACACTTTTAACATCAGTTCCTGTATTTGGAGTTACATTCAATTCCATTGACGGAACTTCTTTTACTTTTATCGTTGTCTGAGCACTTTTTCCATTTCTGTATACAGTAATTGTTGCACTTCCTCTTCCTGTAGCAGTGATTAAACCATTTCCATCTACATCTGCAACTGCTGGATTGGAAGATTCCCATTTATACTGTGCTGCTCCTCCAACCTCAAAATTATCAATTTTGTTATTAATAACTGCTTGAACCTGAGAAGGAACACCTTCTTTATTTGGAGATAATTCTACAGCTGATAAATCTCCTAAACTAATGTCACTCATTTCTAATGTAACTTCGACTTCATTTACCGTTCCAATTGATATGGATTTGTTTTCTAATGCTTGATATCCTGCTTTTGATACAGTATATTCATAACTTTTTTCTGTATCATAAGTCAGATTTTTAACTTTCACTTTTCCGTTTGCATCAGATTGTCCATTTGCAACTACATTATCTGTGCCTGCCTCTTTAATCTGCAAATCTGCAGCTTGAATTGCAACTTTGTTATCTGGATTTTCTGTCGTAGGAACATTTTCAAAAATCGTAAATTCAACATCGGTTGTTTTCTCGGTACTTGCTTCAGGTTCTCCTAACGCTTCATCCGAATTATTTCCTGCCGCCGATACACTCAATGCCCCATCCGGCAGTACCAGTGTAAACACCATAATAAATGCAAGCAGTAATGCACAAAATCTTTCCACTGGATTTCTTTTTGGATTTTTCATATCTTTCACTCCTTCCTTATTTTTTCTATCAAAATTTTAGATTACTTCCTTTGTATGAATTTCTATCTGTTCTTTTATAATTTCAAACTTGTTACGTCTGACTTCTTTTTCTTTCTCTTCCTGCTTTTTCTCTTCTTGTTGTTTATGTATTGCTTTTTCCATCTCTGGAGTTAAAAGAGCAGTCTCTCCGTTGTAGCCCGGTATTTCCTGTTCTTCTTTATTCTGATTCTGATTTCCAAGAAGTGTGGTTTCTTCTGTACCGGTTTCACCATTTCCAAGCAGAGTTGTTTCTTCTTGTCCGCTTCCTAATAAAGTCGTCTCTTCGCTTCCATTTGATGATAGCTGTGTCGGAGTCTGACTCATTTTAGTCTGTGTCTCTTGTGTCGGCTCTGTTCCGGTATTCATTGGTTCTGTCTGCGGATACATCGTCGGCACAACTTTTCCGCTTGGCGTCTTATAGAGTTCTGAACTCAGCGGTTCTGCATAATAGTCATCACGAAGCTTTCCTGTCTTCGCATTTTTTTCTTCCATCTGCTTAACCGATTTTTTCTCTGCTCTTCCACTTAAGAAATCAAACACATCACGGATTCTGAATTTGAAAAAGAAAAAGATACTCAGCAGTAAAAATACGGCTGCAAGGCACAGACAAATAATAAAGCCCATACGATATAACTCAATCAGTCTTTCACTGCTTTCCATTCGTATTTCCTCCTTCTTCCTGATTCTGTTCCGGCTGTGTGTCTCTTCCGGAAAATGCAACGCTTACCTGATGTTCCGCTGCACTGATACTATCTAATACTTCATCCCAGGTTTCATCACTCTGTGAAATTTCGTTCTGAAGCATTTCAAGTCTTGTTTTGGTGTTGGACAATTTATCCATCATCTGGTCTTTGGTAACTCCGGCACGTTTGAAATCAACTGCATTTTCATTAATACGTGCAATGAGTTCTTCGTAAATTGCAACAGCAGTCTTAGTGTTAACTATTTTGCTGATATCTCCATCTGTAAGATTGGTAAGGTCTGTCCAATAATCACCATAAGAAGCAGAACTTCCATATCCGGTCTCATCACTTGAATCTAAAGAAGCATAATATCCGGAAATCTTTGCAAAACGTTCCGCAAGCTGTAATTTGTCTGCATCTAAGGTTGTTCCTTTTTGTGCTTTTTCAAACCACGGCTGTGCCATCGATTTTCCTGCGCTTCCGCCTCCTTCATAATAATAGAAGTAATACACTCCCATACGGAAAGCAAACTCGTCATATCCTTCTTTATTTCTTTCAAAATAACTTTCGTTTGTTCTGTTTCCGGTTCCTTTATATCCAAGAATTGCTGTCATCTCTGCTGTTTCGTCACGATTAAAATCACGTTCATTTTTATCCGCACCATAGACAAACAGATCAAGCAATTCTAAATATCCTTCTTCTCGTTCTGGATCTATTTTAATTGCTTTTTCATAATAATCTGCACGCTCTTCCTGCGTGGTTACTTTTGTTGCTTCGCTGATGTATCCATCATAACTATTCTTAATTGTTTTTGATTCTGCTACTTTAAATCCGATACTTCCTGCCAATGACACAACAGTTAATGCGCAGGACGCAACAAAGGATTTCCATTTAATTGATTGTTTTCTTCTGTATGCACTATCTAATTCCCCGTAATGTTCCAGTGCATACATAAGCTCTGCACAGTTTTGATATCGGTCATTTGGGTTTCTCTGAGTACATTTCAATACGATTTTTTCAAGACCTGATGACAAAGCTGGATTCCATCTTCGTATCGGGTACATTTCATACGGTGGAAGACTTGGATTATGTCCTGTCAACAGATGATACATGGTTGCTCCCAGTGTATAAATATCTGTTCTGGCATCGGTCTGTCCATGACCGCCATACTGTTCCGGAGCTGCATATCCCTGTGTTCCAAGACAAGAAGTATCTTCTATACTTGTCTCTTTAAACTCTCTGGCAGTTCCAAAGTCGATAATCATAATCTGACCGTCCGGTTTCAGCATTACATTCGCCGGCTTCAAATCACGATAAATAATCGGTGGTTTTCTGGAATGAAGATAACCTAATACATCGCAAATCTGTTTTGCCCATTCCACTACCTTTTCCTGTGGCTGTGCGCCATCCTTTTTCAACCAGTGGTCCAGAGACTTTCCTTCAATGTAGTCCATAACAATCAGGAAGGTATCATCTCTGTCAATGACATCGATAATACTTGGCAGATGTGGATGATTTAGACGTTTTAAGATGTCTGTCTCCGCAATCAGTCCCTGACGTACGACATCATAATCTTTCACACCGTCTTTTCGGACTTCTTTAATTGCCCACTGTTTATTTGCTCTTTCATTCATGGCCAGATAAACGACGCTCATTCCACCCTGGCCGATTTTATTTAATATTTTATATTTACCATCAATAATCGATCCTATTTCCAGCATTCATTTATCCCCTAGCATACTTTCAGGAGAATGACTGAAATATTATCTTTCTCCTGTCGCGATTTATTTAATTCGGTACAGTAAACGGCAACATCTTTGAGTGCCTTTTCTGTATCCATTTTTTTCGGCTCCATAAGTTTTTCAAATTCTTCTTTTGCAATGACGTGACGAAATCCATCGGAACAAACCATATAGACTTCTCCTGTTTTGTATTCACCATGTGAAAACTCAGGAATAATAATTTCACTTGCTCCAACACACTGCAGCAGTACATTTCTCTGTGGATGTACTTTTGCTTCTTCAGGAGTCATTCTTCCCTGGTCCATTTCTTTCTGAACAAAGGTCTGATCTTTTGTAAGCTGATTTAATCCAGTCTCATTCAGTTTATAGACTCTGGAATCTCCTACATTTAAGATATGATATTTCCCCTCTGCCATCAGAAGCACTGCCACCGTTGTTCCCATTGCTACGTGAGACATCTCTCCATATCTGGAGATTCTTTCGCCAACTTCAAGTACAAGCTGATTCATTTCATTTTCCAGTTCCAGTCTGTCAATTCCATTTTCGGTTCTTTTGTTGTATAAAATTTCTGGAAATTCTTGTTCAAACCAATCTGAAAAAGCCTTAATTAAAGCGGCACTGGCGACCTCACCTTTGGCAAGGCCGCCCATTCCATCACAGACCACGGCAAGCATTACCTCGCCGTAGTCTGTAGAAGCCACTTTAATTAAGACAGAATCTTGATTCGTATTCTTTTTTATTCCTACATCACTATGTAAAACACTTAAAAATCCCATCTTTTTCACCTACACTGTTCTTAATCATTTAGCAACTATGATAAATGAAATTCAAATTCTTCATCTGATAATTTCAGAGTGGATCTGTCTGTAAGCAGTGTTTCCTGATATGGGCTTAACTGTACACCATTTACATAAGTAAAGTTACTTGATTTCTGGTCAGCCACATAATAATCAGAACCTTTTTTCGTAATAATTGCATGGTATCTGCTGACGGATGTATTATCAGAAACACAATAGTTTACTCTTCTTCTTTCTTTTCCGATTGCAAAGTTCTGAGAAGTAATCATAATTTTCTCACCATTTTTTCTTCTGATAAGATAAGCACTTCCGCCGCCACCATTTAATAATGTGGTTTCGCCTGAACCAGAATTTAATAATGTCGTTCCGGAATCACCCTGGTCAACCGGACTGTACTGTGGCTGCTGCTGTGGAGCTGGCTGTGGGCGAGTCGGTGGTGTATTTGGACGCTGCATATTGTTATGAGCCGGTGCTGCTTTTTTCTTCTTGCCATTTGATACTACAATAATAACTACGATTACAATAATAACTACTACAACTGCTGCTGCGATACCTGCAATCATAATCATGTTTGGTCCGGATTTTTCTTCCAGATTATCAATTGCTGTCTTTAAATCATTTGTTGCAGTTGTAACCTGGTCATTTGTTGCTTTTTTATTTGCTGCAACTGTTTCAGCAGAACCAATTGTATCATCAAGAACTTTTGCGCTCTCTTCTGTATAATTTTTCTGGTCAATTTTTTTAGCTTTTGTAATTTCACTCTGAAGTGCTGTTACAAGGTCTGCATCCGGTTCTGTTGCTTTCTCTTCTTCTGCCTCACCTGTGGTTTCTTCTTCTGTTGAAGCATCTGGTTCTTCTGTCTCTTCTGCATCATTTGAGTTAGAAGTGGAAGTGGAAGCACCTGTTGCTCCGTCTGTGTATGCAATTTCAAAAGTATCAAGCAAATCTTTAATCTGATTGATCTGGATGGAATATCCTTTCTGCCCTATGATAAATTCGTTAATTCCAATTACTTCATTATCTGCATTAAGAAGCGGTCCACCTGAATTACCATTATTAAGAGAAGCTGTGTGCTCAATAATATCAACGTTGTCTGTTACAGTTACCTTAGAGATAATACCATTTGTGATAGATACATCTTCTTTTGTATTAGACTGTTTATTCTGAATTGAATCTGCCGGATAACCTAAAGCAAATACAGTATCCTGTGGTTTAATAGAATCACTGTCACCAAGTACTAATGGCTGTCTTCCGGAAATTTTTCTTGAAAGTTTTAATGCTGCAAAGTCGAGTTCTTCACTCTGTGCATTTGCATCTACAGTTGCCTCTACGTTTGTATCTCTGTTTGTAAATACATATAACTTCAAGTGAGTATCATTTGTTTTCAGACTTTTCAGTCCCATTGTTTCTACGATTGTGTCACGAAGTGTCACTCCGTCAGAATCTGTTGTATCCAAATCAAATACATGTTTATTGGTTACAACATACTCTTCATTAACCATAAAACAAGTTCCGGCACTAAAGTAAGTTCTGTTACCCCCATCATCAACATAGGCAAGCATTACCTGAAGAATACCGTTTGCCGGGTCATCTGTTGTGGCATTAGTTCCACTGCCTGCTGCGAGTGCCGGCACTGTCATTGCCATTGTCATACATAACACGGTAAAGAACACCAGCAGTCTTTTTACAAATCTTTTGTTCATAGCCTTTCCCTCCTGCGAAAAATGTATAATAATATCATTATTTGTCATCTATTTTAATAAATTTTCAACAAATAACCAATATGTGTCAAACTTTGTGGTCACAAAACTTTCACACTTTTTGCATTTTTTTCGAGGTTTTATTCTGTTTTTAACGGAATTTTACATATAACGAGGAAGTCTTAGGCTTGAAATCATTAAAAAGCTTCTAAAATTTGAATTATTTACAATCTTGGAAAAATTTTTGAATAAAAAGATATATTTGAATTTGAATTTAAGAATTGCTTTGTTGACATCATAGCAGGTAAGAGGATTACTGTCAAGAGGAAGAAAAATAGAGGGGACATCCCCTCTACTTTTAATAATATCAATATCCAAGACTGAATAACGTCGCAAAACCGCCTCCGATTACTGAGAACAGAAGAATTAATACTACCATTATAATCCACACACAGAAATAAGAACGTGCAAAGTTTTTAAGGTTAACATTTCTTGTTCCGCCAAATGCAATAATTAACAAAAATATAAATCCTACACATGGAACACAGAATAATAACTGATATCCAAAATATCCCCACATGGTAAGTGGTCTGTATTCTTCCGGAAGCTGAGATTCTGTTAATTGATAATATCCTGCCTGTCCTGAATATCCTCCATTATTACTATAATCTGTTTGATTGCTGTATTCTGCTTGATTGCTATAGTTTGGATCATATCCTGTTTGTCCTGCCTGACCCTTGTCAAAATCGTTTTGGGAGAAATTTGATTCCTGCTCTAATTTTGCTCCACAGTACTGGCAAAAATTTACGCCGCTCTCATTCTCTCCACCACAGTTACTGCATCTCATTGAGATCCCCTCCTCATTTGTTTTTTACAAAAATATAATATTTTTTATAGAAATTTTATCACAAAGCCTTATACTCTGCAATAATGTTCCCAAAATTAATCACATAATTCAGCAGTGTCATACCGACTGTAAACCAGAAAAAAACAAATACATATTTTATTCTATGCTGTTTTATATATCGCATCCACAATAAAAGAAGAATAGACGGTACCCACAAAAATCCTGCCGGATTCCAATTCCATGCCTTTTTCCAATGGAATGTCAAAATATCCAGACAGGCATGAGTCAACCCGCATCCTGGACAGGGAATCCCTAAAAGTATCTTCATAGGACATAACTCATGAAAAATCAACTGCATTGCCACAAGTACCATTGCTGTTAACAATAATGGTTTTCCATATAGTTTTAAGTCTTGTTTTAATTCATACATTGCGCTTTCTATCATAATCCTTTTAGGTTTCACCAGTCTTTTCTTCTATTATTTTTTATTGTTTTTTATCTTTTCATAACATACTTGATGCTATCATTTTCGCCAAAGTATTCATACCATCCTTATTTGGATGTGTGCCATCTATGGTATCATAAGGTTGATTTTCTGCATACAAATCTATTATATTACACTTATGCTTCTTTGCCTTTTTCCTGATTACTCCATTGTAGGCTTCTATATTCATTCCACAATATTCATAAGGAAATTCAAAATAAGGATTTGAAGACATTTCCGTTACACCTAATGTACAACACCAGATTTCTGCACTTTGATAATTTCGTCTTAATTTCTTAAGCATATTATCATAAGCATAATCAAATTCCTGATATCTTGAATAATTTGCTATTTGAGGTCTGGTCTTTTTTCTTTTATCTCTTCTGGATAAAAGTGCACCAAATCCCCAGTCATTCGTTCCCAAATAAACAAGAATTACATCCGGCACTTCTTCATCCCAATGTAAAAAACCTGTTCTTTCATCACTACATGCAGAAGGAAATAATTCAGAATTTTCAGGAACCATTGTCACTCTGCTTCCCGACCAGGAGTTATTCACTAATAGCTCTCCACCAAAAAAACAAATTACTTTTCCCCACCAGGTATCGGTTTCTTTTACGACACCCGTTCTTTTACATATCTCATCTTTGAAAAACACTTTATATCCCTGTGGATGACAACCTTCTAATGTACTAATTGAATCTCCCAGAACTGAAAACTTTTTACCAAAATACGGATTTGTTTTCTGCCATTGTTTGAAATACTGTTTATCCCCTATCAGACATTCTTCTGAAACTGATTTAATTATAAAATATTTTGAAAATATTTCAATATTTCTACACTTCATATTGGTAGATTTAATTGCAAACACGATTCGTTTAAAATATTTTTTATAATCCCAGTCATAAATCACTTCATAAAAAGCCTGTGCTACAAGGTCCGGAGGATTCTTAAATGCTCCACATCCAAAAGCTCCCAGAATAATCGTATCTACCTGGTTTAAAATTGCAGCATCTAAAATGTTCTGTATTCGTTTCAAAAAGACCCGTTTTAATGAATTCTGGTCAATATTTACATTTCCAATCAGATAAGGCGCTGCACAAGTTATGACATCTACCTGAAACCAGTTTCTGGCAGGCATTAATGCCGGAATTCTGTTGTCATTTTTGAAAACAGTTATATCTTTGCTGTAGATTAATCTGTCTGTACTCAGATAATGATCCATCTTTCTATGATATAGATAATAATCTTCAAAGACCTTTTCCTCTCTTAAGCAACAATACAAATTACTACTCCGGCACAAACATTCCTCTTGAGCGATTGCACCGTTTTGTACTCCTCCACCGGGACATATCGGATTTGCAAAATTTAAAACTGCTACTTTTCCATCCTGCAAATATTCCTTTGCTGTTGCAAAAGTCGTATTAACTTCAACAAACACATCCGCATCTTCTGGTCTTTCTTCTATTTTGACATTTGAATTTTCAAATACTTCTTCATAGATATTTTCTTTTAATACACAGGTATTGTCAATTGCTTCTAAAGTTGCATCCTGAAGCTCATCTTCTGACATTTTTATCGTATCTTGAAAACAAGATATCAGTTCATTGTAATCCATAATCTTAATTTAACGCTCTATTTTCTTCTTTATTGCTGTTAATATCATAATAATAATTCCACCAGGAACAGTCAACTCTACTGCCACAAAATAAAATGCCAGCGTATAAAACAATGTTTCAAAGTATGTTCCATCTGATGTATACTGCTTATATAAAACAATTCCTACAAAAAACATTATAACAGATGCGATTACCCATAATAAAGCAATCAATCCTGTACTTTCGTTTTTCTTCAGACGATACAAACTAATACCAATAATAGCAAATACTACCAATACCGGAAGGAACAAGCACACATATGTCAGTATATTCGTTCCTAATAGAATCTGCACATTTCCTAAAGAAGAGATTCCTGAAATAAGCCATATGATTCCCAAAAGAGCATACAGCACTCCTATTATTATATTTAGTACTTTACTCGACTTCTGCATTTTAAAATCCCCCTTTCTTTTTCTTTTCTGTTACAATTTTAACTTTTTTCATTTTCTTCTACAATGTGTGTCAGATTTTGTCGGCAGTATTTTTGCAGCTTCATTACATAAAAATAACCCACAGAAATTTCTTCCTGCAGGTTATCACTTTATCTCTTTTTTAGTCTACCTTTTTTCCACATTCGGTACAGAAAAGGGAATCATCTTCAAGTGGTGCACCACATCCTGTACAGAACTTCGTTCTTGCCGGTTCACTTTGTACTGCCTGTGTCTCTGGTTTACTAAGTGTAACCGGAGACACTGTTACGGTTATATTTTGTGGTTGTTCTGCGTTATTTGGTGCTTGTCCAGCTGGTGCCCCACACACAATACAAAATCTGGTATTTTCACCAAGTTCCGCTCCACATGCCTGGCATACTTTTTTTGCAGGATTTTCCCATTGTTTTTGAAGCTGTTCTTCTTTCTGTATTGGCTCTTGATAAGAATCCGATTCTTCCCTTTGCTGTGGTTCATAATTTGGCTGTTCTACAGGCTTTGAACTTCCAAATGAATTCCCCATAGCACTACCCATAGCGCTTCCTGTAGAATTTCCTGTAGAATTTCCGCTTGGACTTCCTGATGCTTCTTCCGCATAAGGTGTTCCACAATTTGTACAGAAACGAGCTCCCGGTGCTAAATTTGCCCCACACTTCTTACATGTTCTTCCAACATTCACCGGTTGTGGCTGAATCCTTGGAAGAGGAGTTCCGCAAGACATACAAAAAGCGGCTCCATTCTGAACTTCTGCACCACATTTTTCACATCTGCGTACGCCTTTGATATCCATAATTTCCTGCTTATACTGTTCTACTTTTAACTGTGATGCCTTTAACGCATTAAGCAGGTTTACAAATGCAGCATCATTTTCCTGACCATGTAACGCTACATAAGTCTGTCCAATTTTAAAATAGATGTCTTTGATTCGCTTTTCTTCTTCTGCTACCATTGAATTTAATCTTGTAGTATCCGACACGCCCTTTACCCGAGACATTACATTCGTAGTTGCGTCGGTTGCTTTTTTTTCCAAATCATCCCAAAATGCCATCGTTAATCACTCCTGTTCATTTTTTCTTATTATCTATTTTAAAACAAATTCCTTCATCTGTATATTCATTTACTCTATTTTTTATGATTTTCTTTAAAAAAAGACGCACTTGAAATATTTTCTCATACGTCTTTTTCATTTTCTGCTTTTCTAATTCGTTTTCATTTTTTTCTTTGCCGAATTCAACATCATTAAAATAAACGATACACTAATCGTAACTGCCGAAATAATTAAGTATGCACTTGCTGTATACAAAACATAATCTCTCGTTCCATATCCTAATCTGGAATAACTATACATCCCTGCTCCAAAGATTGCAAGCGATAATATGATACCCATAATAGCGTTTAAGGCAATACTTTTATTTTTTGCCAGCTCACATAAACTGCTTCCTGCAAGAAATACAATTGCAACCGGAGGAAGCACATAATACACAATTCCAATCTTTGAAGTCTGCATCAACATTAATGCAAAACTTTTATAATGAATCCCTGAAGCAATCCAACCCCCTGCCAGTACCACATATATAAAACCAATTAATACACCCATTGCCTTTTCTGATTTCTTCATATCATTTGTCCTCCTTTGTTTTTCTGTCTTTATTAAACCATGCTGATAAAGTTTCAACATTATAGGCTTAATGATAAATTGAAATCATTCTTTGAAACTCTGAAAACAGATAAAATAGTATGGAATCATGGCACTTCACAGAGAAATTTTGCACTATAAAGCTTTTTTCCTTTACCATCCGATAACTCTAATCTAATTGTAAATGTTCCCAGAATATCTACTACAATTGCTTCTTCTGCTGTCCCTTCTCTTTTATTGCATATATTTACTCAGTAAATTATCAATAACCGGAATATAAATTGTACTCTGTCCAAATGCTTTGAATCCCAATATTAAAATCAAAATATTTCTCATTAAATCAATCAATTTAACTATGGAATCAAATAAACTATTTACTGAAGAATAATAAAATTCAACACCAAAAGTTCCAACAAAACTACTGATAATTCCTAAGAAATCCGGAAACAAATTTACAAATAATGTAATCATAGAAAAGAATATCATGACTGAAACGGCTTTTACTGCTGTTCTTCTCAACCATCCATTCTCTTCAAACCAAAGTACATAGAACGTCAAAATTATCGGTATCAAATAACCACTGAATAATCCTGTAAAATAAATTCCTGCACCTAACAATCCTGCTGAAATTCCAATTTTTGTTCTTTGCATAAACTCATCCTCTTTTCTCAATTTTACTTTCGTATGATTCGCTTTTGCTATGAGGTTTTAATAAAATAATCCCATAAATTCTTCAATATTGATATACCACTTACGCCCTACCTTTATAAGTGGAATGGAAACCGTTTCAGATTCTGGTCCATCTTCTGTTGTAACAGTAAGTTTTAAATCTACCGATTTTGCAGCAGATACCTTAACTCCACTGTCACTGCAATCATCTTTTATTTCCTGTAATTCCGCTCCTTTAATATCTTCTGCATCTCCAATTTCATAGTTGAATTCCCAGTCTTCATCTAATAAATCATAGAGCCCACTATCATCAAGTGCTTCCTCAACCATATCAATTACTGTTGATCTGTCCACACCGTAATACTCCATATAGCCCTCTGGTATTACACTGACTACTTTCTCTATATCTCCATCCAGCGCCCCCTGCACATAATTTTCTACTGTTTTTTTATACCCTCTTCTTCCAGTTAAACTAAATACCAAAATCAACACAACAGCTACTACTGCTATAGCCGGTATCAGAATTTTCAATTTTCCTTTTTTCTTTCCCTGAATTGAAACCTGCCCAGGAATTTCATTCTGATAACTATAATCAATATTTTGCTGCCACTGCTGATTTTGATTACCTCCTGCTCTTCCTTCTAACTTTGCTCCACAATTCTGGCAAAACATTGCACGGTCATCATTCTGTGTTCCGCAATTTCCACAATACATCCTCTTTTCCTCCTTCTTTGTTTTATTTTTCCATTTTATTGCTTTAATTGTACCTTTTTTTAGTATATTTTTACAATATGTGTCAGATTTCGTCGGCAGTTTTTATTCGTTTTTAGACGCAAAAATTTTGCAATTTAAAAACTGCCCTGTCAAATTTTGCTCCTTTATATTGTCTTAAAAGCCTCTATATCCGAACGATTTTCTCCCTTGCTTTCAATTACAAAAATTACATCTTCAAATGCTCTCTCATACCTTTTTTCCGAAAGAACACCTTTAAATGCTCTTGCAACTGTACTGGCAGGGTTATGAAAATCTCCACATCCAAACGCCCCTATAATAAACGTCTCGACGCCATTTTCGATTGCAACTTCAAAAATATTTCTGATTCTTCTTTTTAACAAATATTCTAAATCTCCATCTGGAAGAATATATCCCAAACCACTGAAGAAAGGTGCCGAACAGGTTAATACATCAACAAAATAAGGTGTCTCTCTATATTCTTCCGTAGCCATTCCCCAAGATGGTCGATATCCAACATAATCTTTCATAACCATTACGGCGGGCGAATATAGTACCCGATCTGTGCCTAAAAACATACTATTGAACTGATTTTTTTCAAATATCTCTTTATTTAAAATATAATACTCACTCGTATTTTCTGATATCAGCGCCTCATACAAATTACTTACACGACAAATTTTCTCTTCTTCTGTATCTGATCCCTTAAATATCTGACCATTCGGTTCAACTGGATTTCCAGAGTTCAGTACTGCAACGTGTTTACCTTCTTCTGCATAAGCTTTTGCTACTATTAACATCATACTTTCTTCGCAGCTTACTCTTCCAGCTTTCATTGATTCATATTTACTCACAAAATTTTCCTGATACAATTTTGTATGTTCAACCATTCTCAAAGTATGGCTCTGCAAATCTTTATTCCGTTCCATGTAATGCATCATTTCAGAAAATTCCATTCTTCTCTTTTGCTCCAGCAATTTGTCTCTTAATCCAGCATAACTTTCTATCATCAGTTTTCTACTTTTAATATCTGCTCCTAATAAAGTATACATTTTATTCACGTCTATATAATGTCTGCTAACCTGAAAAACATAGGAACACAATACCCCTGCAAACCCACCATCTGTTTCAATCAATACCGGACTATCAAACAACACTCCAACTTTTTTCCCTGCATTATCAACATTTAAGCCCAGTACTCTTGTTGTATAAGGATTATCAGCATAGATTAACGCTTGTACAAATTCATCGTCAGCAGATAATATTCTAAACTCAAATCCATCATATCTATGTACCGGTGAATCCATAATTACTTTTTCATTTATTTTTTCTTTTACATAATAACCATCACTTTCAGCACTAATTTCTAAAACAACTACATATAATTCATCCATGTTTTTTTCTCCTCTTCTGATAATAAGAACGGAGCTCTGCAAATTTACAAAACTCCGTTACTGCAATAATCTTTTTCTCTTTAATCAAACTCTATATATCATACTCTCTAAAATCCCCTGTACTCTCTTAGGATCATCTACAATTATTCTTCTCGTTCCTGAATTTCCATGAATAAATACAAAAATTCCAAATAATGTCCTGACACTTGTGATGTCTGATATCTGATAATTTTGCCTTAACCCCATACAACTGGCTGTGATACCAACGCTGTCAATCTTAGTCCAGGAAATGCAATACAATACAAGTACAATCAATTCTCCAATTGCCCCTATCATAAAAAATGTTCCCATTATTGAATAGTTACTTGACAATGAATTCCCTGTCTGTAAAGCATAAGACCACGCCCGTATTGAATACTTTGCTTCATCAGCCGCATGAAAGAAAAATAACGCTATAATAGCAAACAGAACAACCGAAACGATTTTAGAGACCATTGCTGTTTTTCCGATTCCTTTTGATTCATATACCATACTTTGATATCCTGTACTTTGACCACCCGGTCCAAATCCAACATATTGCTGCTGCTTCTGACTTCCTCCTCCATTTAGTTTTGCTCCACAACTCTGGCAAAACATTGCACGGTCATCATTCTGTGTTCCACAATTTCCACAATACATCTTCTTTTCCTCCTCTTTCATTTTTCGATTTTATTGTTTTAATTTTACCTTTTCTCACTATATTCTTACAATATGTGTCCATTTTCGTCGGCAATATTTATTTGTTTTCAGACGCAAAAATTTTATAATAAGAAAATAACAACTTGTCTTCTTTTCCCTGATTTAATTAAACCATATTCTATTAATTTCATTTTTCTTTATTTATCCACTTTTTGAAACTGTTTTCTGTATAAATTGAAACTCTTAATCAGTTCTGTATTATCTTTAAAAAAGCGAAGTTCTGTAAATCTACAAAACTCCGCTCTCTATATTCAATATCTTGTCCTTTTACGTTATTATTTCCTGTATATCCCCCTATTCAAGAGTATCTTTGTCCATCCTGCTGTGTAACCTGAATTCTCATACCTGCTGCGGTAGGCGTAAATTTTACTGTAAACATCGCTACTAAACGACCACCTCGTAAGGTATATTCATATTTTCCATTTTGCCATTCAAACAAGAAATCTTCACAGGAAGAGCTTCACTTTTTATTTTGCCAAAAAAACCTGCGAAGACTCCTCTCCACAGGTTCATCCGCACTTCTTATTTACTGTATTTTCTTCTCATTGCAGTCAGCACTACAACTACTATTCCAAGTATTCCCACTGCCAGTGCCGGAAACATATATCCTACGAACATTGCAATTCCTAATGAATCAAAGTCTCTGCTTGATAAATTCATGAATCCAATAATTGCCAAAACCCATCCTAATACTGTAACAATTAAAGCATTTATCATTGTATGCTTTTCTTTCATAAGGAAATAAATTTGACTTCCGATAATTGCCAAAACTACTAATAATGGAATAAAGTAGATAATTATCTTTGCACCTATAACAGGCTCTCTAAGTCTCGTGAATAAAAAGATGCTTAAAATAACCCAGATAACTGCTGCAATTGCATATACTGCCTTCATCATGTTATCTAATATCTTGCTTAATTTTTCATTCTCCTGGATATCCTGTTTTGTGTATTTCACAATAAAAATCAAAATTCCTACGATTCCAGTTATAACGCCCTGAAAGAAAGAACCCATGAACACTTCAATGCTTGCTCTACTGGCATCCTGACTCACTGACACGGCAAATTCAACAACTATAAAAATCCACGGCAATACCGCAAGTACTACAGCATCTCTGGTTTTGTAATTATCTTTTGATAAATGTATAATTCCTACTACAATTACAATCAGCATTACAACCGTTGGAAGAAAATAAAGTACTTTGCCAACTGAACCCAAATTACTGCCTACCAAAAAGAATAGCAAACTGACTGCAACCCATATAATTGCCAAAAGTATGTACACAATCTTAATTATATTATTTGATGCTTTTCCTGTTTTTCGCATTTAAATAAAACAACTCCTTTTCTTTTTGAAATCAAACTGACTACACTATGACTTTTATGGAGTTATTTTGCTTACCTCCCCCCTAAAATTGATTTGTCTTTTCATAACGCTTCTCCTTTTTCGCATTTTTTCTGATATATTGCTATAATTTTAGCTTTTTTGTGCATTTTCACAATGCGTGTCATATTTTGTAGTCAATCTTTGTCGCATTTCTTTTTGTTTCTGTCTTTATTAAAACATTTTCTTTAAGTTTCAGTATCTTCATATTTTTCAAATTTTGAAATGATTTTTTGAAATTTTAAATATAAAAACAGCATGCAAAGACTTTTTTCTCCACATACTGTTTTACACCACGTTATAATTTTTATTTAGATCGTTCTTACTTATAGATTTCCTTTAAACTTCTTTTAGTTTCTTTATCATTTCTTTGTCTCTTATTTTTTATTCAGCTTCTTCCTCTTCGAGTTCTTTCACAGCCTGCTCATACTCTGTTTCTGAATATTTTGTCAAAATCATGTTTTTTGAAATATTAAATTGAATCATATTTTTCACTGCTTTAATATTTGCTTTTTCTGCTGCCTCTTTTGCTGCTTTTTCTGCTGCAATCTCTTCATATCTTTCCATTACATCACACACTGCGTCCAGACCTCCTTTTTCATGTTTTAAAAATTTCATTCGCTTCGAAAACTCCGGAAAGTTCGGATTATCCACTTCTTTTTCCAAGAAACAAGTCATCAGTTCTGAAAGTTCGGTTCCATCTTTTATCTCCGTATTTACAAAGACTCTCTCCAGACCATCCTTTACTTTTTTTCCTGTCTCTCGAACTACACTGTCCACATGATATTTTGTATAACCGCCATGAAATACATCAAATTCGGAAATGTACACCACATATAAGTCTTCCAGTTCTCTGAATTTATCCCCTCTTTGGGAATCCACAACCGCTATACTTGCCGCATTATATCTTACCCTCTTTAAGTGATTATCATTATTCGATCGCTGTACTTCGATATTACATTTTGTTCCATTTCCAAGTGTACATAATGCATCCAGTCTTACCGAACGCCCATACAGATTTCTTTTACTGTTCTGTACAATTACATCTTCTACGACTAATTTTTTATCACTTAATATAACTCGTAGTATCTCTTGGCAAAATGCTATATCATCTGCCAGCGTTTCAAAAAAAGCATCATCTATTGGACGAAAATCTCGAACTTTTTCTTCTTTTTCTTCCAACGTAAGTTCTTGCTTTTTTATCATTTCTAACTCCTTTTAGTATCATGTTATTCTCTTTTGATTTATTTTTATTATACCACACTATCATACTTTAATAAAAGTCAAAAAACCTGCAGAGATTTCTCTCCACAGGTTCTTAAGTTTATTCATCTACTTGTTCTTCGGTTTTCTGAGTTTCTGCTGATTGAAATTCTTCTGAAGGTTGTTCTGAAATTTCTGCATCTGCCTGAATTTCTGCATCCTGTTCTACTTTTGTATCTTGTTCTACTTCTTTATTTTCATCCTGCTCTAAGTTCTGCTCGCCATTCTGTTCATCTCCCTGTGTTTCTTCTGGAATTACAACTGGGGATTCATTCTGATTTTCACTTTCTTCTACATCCTGAACACTAGCTTTATTTTCTTCTGAATTCTGAAATACTACTGGTGAAGAATTATCTAAGGAAGCATCCAATGAAATCTCTTTCAAATTATCAGGGCTTGTAAAATCACCCTGTGGCCAATTCATAACATACCAACTAGTTATTATTTCAGAAGAATCAGTATGAATTTCAATCATATATGACCGTTTTCCTATAGTCTTAAGGAACAAATAATCATATTTATCACCACTATAATTCTCTTGTGCCTCTTTCCATTGTTTGGCTTTCAATATGCTTCTTGCATCATACAGAGAGTTTCCTGGAACAATCCCATAAATATTTATATATTTATTTCCTTCATTCGTAATTCCAAATGTGTGAGAATAAGTACCAGAACCACTATCATGATAATAATAAGTTATTTGATCTCGTGCATATTCTTTTCTTCCATATTCTGACTTTGTCTGAATTAAACCCAGAACATTTACTAATTGCACATCTTTCTTATCTGTTAAATACTCCCCTATATCTACCCTTTTCGTCTTATCCCATCTACCATTCGCATCCACATGATAAATTCCAATCCAGGTATTTGTCTTGAGTGAACCATCATTTACTCCACCAAAATAGTACCAATATCCACCAATCTGCTGCCATCCGGTTTTCATCGCTCCATCATTTGCTCCGCCCAGATAGTATTTCTTTCCATAGACAGTTTGCCAACCAGTTTTCATTGCTCCATCATTGTAATGACCGAGCCAATAGTAATATTTTCCTACTTTCTGCCAGCCAGTCTTCATTGCTCCATCATTCGAACCGCCAAGCCAGTAATATTTTCCATATACTTGTTGCCATCCAGTTCTCATCACACCATTACTTCCAAGCCAATAGTATTTTCCATACACTTTTTGCCAGTAAGTTTTCTTTGCCCCGTCGTTTCTTGCCCCCAGATAATACCATCTGCCATCCACTTTTGTCCAGCCAGTATCCATATATCCACCGGAATTAAAGTGGTACTGTTTTCCATAAATAGTTTTCCACTGATTTCTTGGATAACTATAATCATTTTCCTGCCACCAGTAGCCGTTTTTGTTCTGCTTCCACCCTGCTGCCTGAACTGTTGCAGGTATCATAGAAAATGCAAGCGTTGCAGCACAAGCTACAACTGCTATTTTTTTGATAAGCATTTTCATCGTTTTAGGTTTTTTTGCTTTCTTCATCTATTGTGCTCCTCCTTTTCATATTGCATTTACTGTATTTACAGTCATTTTATTTTTCTGTTTTCTTCTTAATCACTGCCAGTACAAGAGCCACAAGCCCTGCTACAATTGCAACTAAATCTTTTACAAAATACATCAGACTCACAGAGCTTATGATGCTGACATGATATGCTCCATTGCTATCCACAATACCTGGTGCAAGCACAAATGCAGAGATACACATTACAAATGGCAAAATTAAAAATAATACCGAATCAAGAACTTTATATTTTCCTTTCACCAAACGATAAATTTCCAGACCTGCAATAATTAACATCAATACTGCCGGAACAAAATATAAAATTTCTGCTACAGGTGAAAAACCACCTTTTATCTTCAGATATTGTGATACAATCGAAATAATCCATTCAACAGCAACAGCTGCATAAATAATTGAAATTACGATACTTAACGCTTTATTTGATTTTTTCATTTAAACCAACTCCCCTTCTGCTATTTTTATATTGACTCAAATTCTTTTATGGTTTCTTCATAATTTGAAACCATCATTTTAATATATTCCTGTACTGAAATGTATCCATCTTTATCTGTATCTGCTTTCTGAAATTTTTCTTCCTTTCCATCATACGTTACAAATACTTCTACTGCTCCCTCTGCTCCATCTTCAACAACCGGACGTTCTGTAACAAGTAAATTCGGATTTTCTTCCCACTGTTCTCCCAATGCTAAAAATCTGCAAAGGTCCACTATATCTGCTGTCGTTCCATCCTCATTAATTTCAACCCCTGAGTATTCATTTTGAAAATCATTTTCCCAAAAATCTTTGAATACTTTCTTAAAATCGTCTGACATTTTATAAGTTGTATTAAAAGACATTGTTTCAAAATTGATTGCTGAATCCTGCTCTCTATTGCAGGCTTTTAAAATTTCAGACCAGCCTTCGCCTGTTCCCGTATCATCATTTTCCACATCACAGGAAAGAGTTACTTCATTTGTTTTAAAATCAACCTGAACATGATAATCTCCATCTGGGTCTTTTAAATCAACGTTTTTTACTCCTGCTGAACTTGAACCACACGCTGTTGTAGTTGCAATCAACATCATTCCTTCAAAAATTTTCAAAATCCCTTGTTTTTTCATACTTTTCTCCTTTTCGTGTTTTTTTCTGTTAAATCAATGTAATTCTAACTTTTTTAGTGCATTTTCACAATATGCGTCCATTTTTGTCGTCAATCTTTATTATCTTTTGACGCATTGCACTTTGTTTCTGTCTTTATTAAAACATTTTCCTGGGATTTCATTGACTGTATATTTTTTTAATTTTGAAATTATTTTTTGAAATTTTGAACGCAAAAACAGCATGCAAAGATTTTACTCTCTACATGCTCCTTTGATTAATTTACAAACATAGATTTTCTCTTATTGAAATAAATGTAATTGCAAATACACAGCGCAATACTTGCTACAATTTGAGAAATTACAGTGGTGCTAAACGCATTCACTCTTGTAATAGCAGATACCATAATCGCATATATCAAATTTACTACACCATTTGAAGCTAAAAGAATTACATAAGCAGTTGGTCCCATCTTCTGGAATTTACTCAGCATCTGTCTTACCCAGATTGCTCCTCCTGCTAATACAAGCATCATAATCCCTATTACAATATCTAATCCTTTCAAGCTCCCATAAACCATATAAACCACTGTTGCCTGTCCTTGATAATGTGCTCCTGTCATAGTCATTATTCCAGAAACTATGCTTAACAATGCATTAAGAAATAATTGAACCCATATCACAAATTTATACCATCGCATTGGAAGTTCACCTGAATCAGCCGCATAATAAACAGGCGCAGGATTGGGTTGATAATTATTATTCGGAATTTGATTTCCTATGTTCTGGTTTCCCATACTTTGATTTACTGGACTTTGATTTGTCGGATTTTGAACATCCATCTTTATTCCACATTTAGGGCAGAATTTTGCGCCATCTGCCATTTGTGTGCCACAATTATTGCAGTACATTAGCTTTCCCCCTTTAACTCGGACGGTATTTTATTATTCGTTTATTATCTCCGATGACTGGTTTTCTTCTTTATTTTCTTCTACTTGCTGAGTCTCTTCGGTTGACTCTTCTTCAGAAACTTGTTCTTCCTGAGTTGCCTGTTCTTCTCCTATTTCTGTTGTATTATTCTCGTTCTGAGTCGCATCGGAAGTTTCCTGCTCTGTTGTTTCTGGGAGTGCAGGTTCTTCGCTATTTGCCTCGGTATCTGGAATTTCAGCTTCTGTTGTATCAGATTCCTGTTGTGGGGATTCCATTACAACGCCTTGTTCCGCTGAATCTTCTAGACTGTAATTTACAGGTATATCCCACGCATCTCCCTGTGGATAATCAATTATGCTCCAACGTGTTATATTTTTTGCTGAATTTACTTCAAACTCTATCAAATAGCTTCTATTATTCATAACTTTATGAAAACTATTTCCTTTATCATCATATCCTGCAACCTGTGTCCAACCTCTCGATTTTAATGTATTTTTTGCATAACTGATTGAATTTCCTGTAGTAATTCCATATATCTTAGCATAACTGGTTCCTTGATTATATATCATAAGTCCACTTCGGACTGTATATGCATATTTGTATCCTTTTTCTTCTCTAGAAGGAGTCCATGCCAAATATACTTTATCTTTATTATAATAACAGTTCGTTTTTCCAGTAAGCAGCATTGTTCCACCCTTTACTTGATTCATTCCCAATGCATTTTTTAGATTTGCATAATTCTTTTCTAATTGCTTATCTATATCTTTACTTGTATTGGATACACTTAGATAATCACTAATATCAACGCTCTTATATTTATCCCATCTTCCTGATGAATCTACATAATAATTTCCAACCCAGGTACTTGTTCTTAAAACACCCTCATTGGGTTCTCCAGTTCTTCCAAAGTAATAATCCGAACCACCAATCTTCTGCCAACCTGTTTTCATAGAACCATCATTTGCACCGCCAAGATAATATTTCTTTCCATATACAGTCTGCCAGCCACTCTTCATATCACCATTTTTCCCAAGTAAATAATATTTTCCCCCTACTTTTTGCCAGCCTGTCTTCATTGCTCCGTCGTTTGAACCACCAAGCCAATAATATTTTCCATATACATTTTGCCAGCCTGTTCTCATCACGCCATTGCTTCCAAGCCAGTAATATTTTCCTCTTATCTGCTACCAATAAGTTTTCTTTGCACCATCATTTTTTCCACCAAAATAATACCATTTTCCATCTACCTTCGTCCAGTCGGTATCCATATATCCCTTTGAATTAAAATGATACTGTTTTCCATAAATGGTTTTCCACTGATTTTTCGGATAACTGTAATCATTTTCCTGCCACCAGTATCCGTTCTTGTTTTGTTTCCATCCTGCTGCCTGAACTGTTGCGGGTACAACTGAAAATGCAATTGCTCCTGTAAGAACTGCAATTGCCATTTTCTTGATGAATTTTTTCATTGCACCCGGACTTTTTTCTTTTTTCATAAGTGATGTCCCCCTTTAAACTATTATTCTTGCTTTCCATTTTACCTTTTTAGATATTTTCTCACAATACGTGTCTTTTTTTGTAGTCAGATTTTATTCAAAATGAGACGCAACAATTTTGCGTCTCATTTAATATTATTCTTTCTCAAAAACCTGCGTATCTCCATCATCCACATTGTACTCACCTGTAACATCTTTATATTTTACCAATGTAAGTTCTAATTCTTTACCACTTAAATCGTAAGTATACATCGCAGTTACCGGAGTGCCCCATCCATCACTATAACTAAGATTTAATCTTTTCGCTTTATCATCTATCTCATATTCACCATCTTTAGAATCTCCATCATCAATAATCGTAGCTGAACCAGAAAACCCATTTTTTTCCATTGGTTCATAAAAAACAATACCACCTTCTTCTCCCATCCAGGTTCCTTCAAGAGCTTTCATGTCGCTGTTACTTGAACATCCACTTGTAAATACCATTGCTAAAACCGCTAATGTTAAAATTCTTTTTTTCATGATAATTCTCCCTCGTTTTCTTTTGATTTTTCTCTTCACTTTCTATCTTTATTAAACCATCTTCTCCCAATTTCAGCTCTCCCATCTTTTTCAAATTTTGAAACTCCTTGCTGAAATTCTGCACCACAAAAACGGAGTTTTCTGCCAAACCAGAAAACTCCGTCACTATCACTTTTCGCCACTATTAATTCTATTTTTCTTTTAAAATTTTTTCTGCCCTTTCAATCAGTTCATCATAACTGTAAATCCATGTCGAATAATAATCCTGCCCATCTCTTACATATAGTTTCTTATTTTTGAAATCAATATCCCCATAAGGAATACTTGCATACCGATAAATATTAAACTCATCATCGTAATAAAAAAGATCTAATGTATTATGTGGTGTTTCTTCAGCCGTAAACGATATGTTTCCATATTCAAGATTTAATGCAAAAAGATGCAAATCTTCGTCTATAATGATTTGTGTTTTATCCTGGGATTCCAAATCCAGTTCTTGCTGTTTTAAAATACTTCCTGTTTCCATATCCCAGACTACAATTTCCTCATACTGTTCATTATATACCAAAAATTGTTCATCATTATTAAAAAATCCGTAAACCATCTCTTCTGCCTGATACATGGGAATTGTCAAAACGGTTTCTTTCGTTTTTCTGTCCGTTATAATGATTGAATCACCTTCAACTTCTGCCCTGTACTTTGTTCCAACTACTTTTTCTCCTTCATTATTGGTTACATCATTTCCGAATTTCGGTCGTTTTGTTCCCTCTTTTTTCATAGATTCATCAAATATCTTTTTTGAGAACACTAAGTCATGTGACTTTAGCTGAACAATTTTATCTTTCTTTGCATTGTAATATTCTTCACTAATATCAGCATCTACAACCAACATCTTACTCCAAAGACCACAATCCATAACACGATAAACGGTTCCATTATTAAGTCCAACCAAAATATTATTGTCATCTATCTTTTGAATTTCCACAATATCATATTCAAACTCTCTCTGAAATAGAATATCCCAATCGCCTTTTCTTACCAATGTCAAATTTCCTTCACAGCTAAATCCAATTACTTCTGCCTTTTCTCCATTCGTATCTGTATTAACCTTACTAATATATTTACAAAAAGCTGCTGGGTTATCTACTGCTATTGTATCTGTTATTCTCGTCTTTTGGCTTTGCCACAAGCTCTTTCCATCTTTTAGGCTATAAATATTTTCCTGCATTTCCCAGCTATTATAACCTAGCGATAAATTTAAGCTATATTCTACCGAAGCAACTGCATCTTCATCTATAAAACAAAGATCTAAAACACTTTTCGTTCCAAACTTCTGAATAATTTCTCCATTTTTCATATCATAAATAGAAATCATTTTACTTTGTTCGTCCTCAACATTTAGGGTATTCCATGATTTTGATATTGCCAGATAATTTCCGCTTTCTGAAAAAACTATTTTGCTGATCTGTTTAATCTTGGATATATCTTTTGTTTCTCTCTCCGAAAGATAATCATACGTTTCTGAAAGTTCCCCCTTTTCCATATCATAAATAAACAGACTGATACTGTCATATTTGGCATTTTCTTTCTTGGTTTTATAACACACCGCTAATTTGTTTTTATACAAATCCATCGCCTGATCTTTTTGATTTTTCTTTTTTGTTTTCACAATTGCTCCGCAGGATTGTTTTTCTACATCCAATGACACAAAGTAATGTTCTGTTGCCATCACAATCGAATGGTTTCCGTTAAATTTACCCCAGATAAAATTTTCCCCTGTCGTTTCAAAAACTTTTTCTGCATTAATTTTCCAGACCACTTTTTCTGTAGCTGTATCATAAAAATAAGCCTGACCAAAAGAATCAAGCGCAAAAAATAAATCTCCATCTGGACTGAAACCATTTATCTCTGTTACTGCTCCATCCATAGTTTTCATTTTTTCTGACTTATAAATATAATTGCTTGAACGCTGATAGGTATAAAGTGCCTTATTTAAAGCATAGATTTGCTCCGGTACTATCGGATAAATACTGCTCTGTCCTTCTATCTGAACTTCAAGTGCTGTCTTTAGTGCACTTATCCTGTCTCCTCCATCAAGATATCGTTCTGATTCTTCCGACAGACTTTTCATTTGATTTATTAACGACTGCTGGTATGCCGTATTCACCTGATCTCTTTGATATGATGAATACATACCAAATGAGATTCCAAGAAACATCACTACACTCATTGCCGCAATTGCAATCTTCATTCGGTATTCCTGATGCCGCTGTTTTAACTCATCATAAGGACACTGCAGGATTCCTGCTATCAGGCGTAAGAATTCTGCATCTAATTTTTTTAACCGTTCTTTTTTTGAATACCCTCTGACATCTGCTGCAAGCGGTTCAACTGGTTCTATATTTATGTAATTTTGACCATTGATATCTGTTTTTATTTCTGTCTTTTCGCAGAGAATTGGAGGAAATACATCTTCCGGTTCTCCTTTTATTAATACCGCAAAGATACACTCTTTTCCATGAACCCCTGCAAAATATTCTATCTCTCTTTGTACCCACTGAGATGCCCGTGATTCCGGTGAACAAAGCACAATCAGATATTCTGAATTATCTAATGCTGTGTAAATATTTTCTGTGAGGTTTGCTGAAAGCGGCAGTTCTTCCTTATCGCGAAAGACACGTTCTATTTTCTTTTTTCCTGTTATTTTTTGAATTTGAGAAGGAATCCGATAATGCTCCAGTTTTTTATGAAGTACCTCCGCAATCTCTGCATTATCCTCTGCATGACTGTAGCTGATAAATGCATCGTACTTTTCCATTAATGCCATATTTCTTTCTCTCTTTCCTCTTAAATATACTCCTGCTCTCCTTACTCTTTCACTTCACAAATAAACTTTGCTCTGTAAACTTTAGTACTATACTCCTCTTCTTCCTCTTCTACGTTATCTTCATATGAAATTGAAAATGTTCCTTTATGATTTACTCCTATCGCTACCTGTGCAGTCATTCTTGCTCCCACCGGTACATAATCAGGCGAAGTAAGCTTTGGCAAATCATACTCATAACCCATTTCACCATCTGAATCTACGATTTGACTGCAATATCCTTCTAGCCTAATCAATAATCCCTTTGAATAATCATCTTCATATCCTAAATTTTCATACGTATAATCTACAATATAAACTGCTTCCGGATTTTTCTCTCCACCATAACTTATACCGGTATATCTCTCCTCCGTTTCCGTCACAGAATTAATCGTAACCTTCCACAGACCATCCACAGTCCAGGTTTCCCCTACCTTAATTTCCGGCACTTCATCTTCGTCCGTTTCCTCTTCCTCATCTTCAATTGAAACACCTTTTTCTTTTTTTACTTTTCCGAGCACGTTTTCCTCATCTGTTTCAATACCTTGCACCGCACTTTTTTCATTTTTTCCAGTTACAAGCTGTTTCATTGTCAGCGAACCAATTCCAAGTCCCGCCACCAATGCGATTGCAATCCCTATTACTGCAAATGCCATTGGATTTTTCTTTATTCTTTCTTTTTTTACCCCATCCGTTTCTCTGATTTCAATTAGTGGTTCCCCACAAAAATCACAAACTTTCTTTTCGTCTTCAAATGCTCTCTTGCATTTCATACAAATTTTCAAATCATTTCCCCCTGTTTTCGACAATTTTTCTTTTATTTTACCTGTTTTTCTACTTTTGTACAACAAAAAACAGAGCTTTCCGGCTTTTTCTTCCAAAAAACTCTGTTCTGATTATATGTACTCTCATAATTCTTCTGTGCTTGATTTTAAAACTACATTTATTCGAAAATAATTCTCTTTGCTTCTTCTTCCGAATAAAATAATTCCGGGCTTAAATTTTCACAGAAATCATAAAACACCGAAACCAAACCTGATTCTTCTAAGGAGATATCTTTTAAAACATTCTTAGATGGAACTGCAAATCGCAGCAATCCGCTTTCCGGTGTAATGCATAAATATAATTCTGCCTTTAAATCTCCAATGTTTTTTTTCAAAATATGTACTTTTCCGGCTTTTTCTTCATCAAAAAGTCGCTTCACTAACTTCATTCTATCTTCTTTATCCGGAAGCTGATACATTTCTTTCGGAAATTCACTGATGATTCCTGTTTCAATGAACTGTAAAATTCCTTCCATTGAGCAGACATAAGTCATATCCTGTTTTTGAAGATTTGAAATATACTCACATAATACCTCAACTAATTCTTCTCTTTGTGGAAGCTGAGGCACCAGATATTTTTCAATCAATTCTCTGTCTAATACTGCCATCATACATGGAGACATATGAAATGCATATTTCGGATAAGGATTTGCCATTAACATTCCCATAATCCTATACTGCTGTTCAATTTCACCCTGCACATTTTCCACTAACCGATGAGCCCGTCTCCGGTATTTTTCAAAACGCTCTTTCATCATTTTAATCAGTTCCGGGTCATTACTTAAATATCCGTCCTGCAAATCATCCGACAGCATACATACATATTTTGAAGTTAAAATCATATACGGAAATACAGAGAAATTTCTTCCCAATGAACCAAGGTCTGCATAATAATACCAGGTGTTATAATCATAATTGTAATTATATAATGGAAGAATATGTTTCAGACAATCTAACGTATAATTTGATTTTGAATATGCAATCTCCGGTTTGTTATCCAGGCAGATAATATGGTCAATTATTATTTCGTTTGAAGTATTTCCACGCATTGCCAACAGATTTCCCAACGCATGTTCCGGCTGTGCCAGTATCTGAATATGTCCTTTTTGATTTTTTGTTTCATCTGCAATAATATGAAAAAGCGCAGAATTAATTTCATAATTGCCGCGAAGCAGCATATAACTTGAATTTGGAATTTCAAAGTCCTCTTTAATTTCTACTGTTGGCAGTACATTTTCCAAGTTACTGGTCATTGAAAAGTCAGAAAAAAATTTCATCACATTTTTTCTTCGATAATAGTTATCGTGTCCTACCATTGTAATCTCATAATTTTCTTCTAAAATTTCTTCCTCCGCCGGTGAAAGATGCATATATTCACACAACAGATTTAAAACTTCCAGACTCGGCGGTTTCCGCTCTCCACGCATTACTTTATAAAGATTAGCTCTGTCATATCCACAATATTTTGCCAGACGGTATACGTTGACATCTTTCTCTTTCACGAACCGCGATAATACAGTTGAAAATTCGCTCATATTTTCCGTTTCCCCTCTGATATATTTTCTTTCTTAATTTTTTCTTCTCTATCAGATTTTTTCTTCTGTTTCTCTTTTGTATCTCTGATTTTTATAAATCCATTTTTGCAAAGTCACTTATACATAATACCACGCTCCCTTATTTTTTACCATCTAAAAACTTATCCCTTGTCCTTTACACTTGTTATTTAAACATACTTTTATACTTTCATCTTTCTCTAATTTTCCATAAATTGAAACTCTACTATCTTAAAATTGAAACTCTGTTCTTTTAAAATTCAAAATCTCTGATTATTAAAAAGATTTTAGAAAGGTCAGATATCTGATGTACTGTAATATTATCACATTTATTATTTTTTATCATTAGTCTTATTAACTTTATTTATAACAGATTTGATTTTTATATTTTTTATTTTTGATATAATATGATTCATTTTTGGCATTTTTTCGCATTGAACTCCTGTCGTACCAATGATATGATGAAAATAGTTATACTTCTTTAAATTTTTATTATTGGGAGGAATTTTTATGAACTCTAAATCTTCAGATAATTCAAACGGAAATCAAGATTATAATTCCCTTGTAAAGAAACGATTATTTAAATGGAAGAGAGATTTTGAACGGGCTCTCGGGGAACAGACTTTAAATTATTCCGGTATCGCAGATATGATGTTTCAACGGTTTAATATCAAAACCTCACCCAGTAAAATACGCGCTATGCTCGATGGTGAATCCGACAGAGAAGTAAAACTTCCAGAGCTTGTCGCACTTGCGCAGATTTTTGATATTCCTTTATGGAGTATCTGTGAGCTTCCGGAAACAACAGAGACTCCTTCTTCATCTGACTTTAACTTTTCCCGTATTACAAAAGGGAAACTTAAAGACTCTGGGATTCATCAGCTTACCAATCAATATCATGCTTATGACTACTATTGTTATTATTTTAATCCCAAACACCATCAAGAACATTTAAAACCTATTAAAGATGGCAAAATTCAAGAAGCCAAAATGAATGTTAACATAACCGAAGGACGCACCATCGTAACTTTTGAAGAAATAAAAACAAATACAACTTTTTATGGAGACCCTATGCCTCTGTTTAAACTCACTGGTGATTTGAAACTTCTTGAAAATCCATCTATAGCATATAGTTTCATTTCAGACGATACTGGTCGCAGGGCTATGGCTCTTATGTTTCGATATTTAAATTTAAATTCTGATATTCGATATTATATTCCTGCTGGTATGCTGACCTTTTCCACTAACAAAACTCATGAACCACTCTTTCAAAAAATGGCATTATTCCGAGTCCGACAAAATCTTGATAATCTTAATACAACCAATATGCTACGTGGAATTTTATCACTAAATTCTACTCCAATCGTCATAGACCAAGACACTCTGGAAGACCTGCGTAAAGACGAAACACTAAAAAGACTTTTAACACCTGATAAAGCTGTATTTACTAATTGTTCAGTATTCCTTGAATCTTTTATAAGCAGTAATTCTTATTTTATTCCAGATGAAAATGAAAGAATGAACATACTTCTTCAAATACGCAAAAACAGTTTATATCCATCACAGGAAATCATAAGTGAACCAGAACATTTTAATCTTTTCATAAAGAACCATCAAACGCACCAGAAAGAATATCCTGAGTTCGTTAAGAGTTTCAAACAACAACAAGAATCGGTGTCAGACACCACCCAAAATCACTCAACATCCTGACTGACTTTGACCGATGTCAGTAACCAAACAAAAGACGCCACCCCATAGAAAAATCATCCTCTACGGGGCAGCGTCTTTTTATAATTTAATCACATCATATCATGCAATCCTTATCACCTGCTCATACAACAATATTTCTTTTTCTGTCACGTTCTGATTATCATGATAATGCCCGAAAAACCATTTCTTAAAGTTTATGTTCTGTCGTATCTCCTCTAAATATCTTGTCTCAATATCATCTTCAAATCCCTCTCTCCCCAAAAGCTGCTGAGTACTCGAAGCACAGCAATGCGTCACAATAAAATCTACCGTATTATTATGCTCTGCAAGATTTCTTCGTCCCTCTTCCATCTCTTCTTTGGATGGCAGTTCCTGTGCCCACCAACTCCAATGATTAATACGGTACGGTATTCCCACTCGATTTAAACGCTTTATCTCTCTGCGAAAATTCGGTGTATCCATTTCTAAAATTCCACCGCTGATATCATGACTGCTTGCTCCGCCAAAGGTAAAAATGCTTCTATTACAAATTTCAAAGACCTGTCCACGCATTAAATGCAATACCGATGGTCTGACTTTATGCACTTTTCCACCCAGCCAGTTTTCAATCGGATATCCATAAAGCCGGTCAAAATTTTCGTGGTTCCCATCCACGTACAGCGTCGTAAATGGTTTTTCTTCCAGCCAGTCGAGCAGATGTTTTTCTTCTTTATCTTCTTTTTCAAAACTCCATACCCCGCCAAAATCCCCACAGACAATCACATAATCCTCTTTGGTCATTTCTTTTTGTTCCGGAAAATTTTGAGTACTAAATCTCCTGTATTCACGATGACAATCTCCTGTAATGTAAATCATCCGAAATTCTCCTTTCTGAAATTTCTGTAAAGCAGACTTTCACAATCCGTTTCGCTACTTGCTCATGAACGCAGTATTTCTACTTCCTTTGATTCTTCACTATCCGACTGTAAACGCCTTGCCAGACAGGTATTTCTTCTGGTCGTCGTTTCATTTCTTATCGCATAATAAATTGCTTTCTTTTCACCAACCAGTACCAAAATTTTTTTCGCTCTGGTCACTCCTGTATAGAGAAGATTTCTCTGTAACATCACAAAATGACTCATCGTAAATGGCATGACGACTATCGGATATTCACTTCCCTGTGATTTATGAATTGTAACTGCGTAAGCAAGCATCAGTTCATCCAGTTCTGTCACATCGTAGACAACTTCCCTTGTTTCAAATAAAACGGTCAACTCCCGCTCTTCCATGTCTACTTTTGTAATTGTACCGATATCTCCATTAAATACTTCTTTCTCATAGTCATTTCGAATTTGCATAACTTTATCATTCAGCCGATACTGCGTTCCACCCCTTCGCAAAAAGATTTTTGATGGATTCATTGCTTCTTGCAGTACCTGATTCAGATTAATCGCTCCACATTCTCCTCTCTGCATCGGAGTCAATACCTGAATGTCCTGCAAAGGATCTACATGATAATATCGCGGCAGGTTTGTCTTACAATATTGGACAATCGTATTTACGACATCCTGATTACTTTCTTTTGGCGCAAAGAAAAAATCTGCATCTTTTCCGCCACGCATATCAATCCCTTCCCCTTTGTTGATTCGATGTGCATTCATAATAATCCGACTTCCCTGTGCCTGACGGAAAATCCGGTTAAGACGTACCACCGGAACTTGTCCCGAATCAATAATATCCCTTAAGACATTACCTGCACCTACACTTGGAAGCTGGTCAATATCTCCAACCAAAATCAAAGACATCTGCTCCGGCATCGCTTTTAAAAGATTGTACATGAGCATGATATCAATCATAGAACACTCATCTAAAATCAAAACGTCCCCTTCCAACGGATGATCTTCATTTTTCTGGTAGCCTTCCGGTGGTTTATATTCCAGCAAGCGGTGAATGGTCTTTGCCTCCATGCCCGTTGCTTCGGACATTCGCTTTGCAGCTCTTCCTGTGGGCGCAGCCAAAATAATCTCACACCCTGCCTGTTTGTATGCGGAAATAATTCCTAATGTTGTCGTTGTCTTACCGGTTCCCGGTCCACCGGTCAACACCATAACTTTAGATGAAATGGCTGTTTTCACCGCCTGCCACTGGATCTCATCATAAATAATTTGGGATGATTGTGCCACTTTCTCCAAAATTTTTTCCGGATTCTCACACTTTTTTTGTCTGCCTGACATTAAATGAACCAGTCTCTTTGCACATACACTTTCCGAAAAATAATAAGGTGGAAGATATATTGCTTCCTTTTCTTCAAACACATCTCGAATGATATCATTCGTACGGAGCATTTCATCTAATGTAATCTCCAGTTCCGGCTGTTCTACTTCCAGAAGGACACTGGCTTTTTCAATCAACTGTTCTCTTGTGGCATAACAGTGCCCCAACTCTGCAAGTCTATTCAAAGTATAAAAAATACCACTGCGCAGTCGGATAAATTTTCCTTTCTCAATTCCCATCTTTTGTGCAATCGAATCCGCTGTCTTAAATCCAATGCCCCAGATGTCATCTGCCAGCCGATACGGATTTTCTTTTACAATGGCGATGCTCTCACTTCCATACGTTTTAAAAATTTTCGTTGCATGAGAAGTGCTAACCTCATGACCTTGCAGAAACAGCATAATATTCTTGATTTCTTTTTGTTCCTGCCAACTCGTTTTTATCCGATCTACTCTGACTTTTCCTATTCCCGGCACTTTCAGCAGTTCGTCCGGTGTCTCTTCTATGATATCTAAGGTATCTTCTCCAAATTTTTCCACGATTCTCTTTGCAAACTTCGGTCCAACACCCTTAACTAAACCAGAACCCAGATATTTTTCTATTCCATATACGGTTGCAGGAAGGGTTTCTTCAAATTTCTGTACAGAAAACTGCCGTCCATATTTGGCATCCATCTTCCACATACCGTCGAGCGATAATACGGAACCAACATGAGTATCCGGCATTGTGCCAACCACAGTTACAAGGTCATTATAATTTTTCACAGCACATTTCAAAACTGTGTAGCCATTTTCTGTATTTTGATATGTAATTCGCTCTACTACACAACGCAAATGCTCCATAAACGTTTCCTTTCTACCATGGGTATCTATAGACATTTGCAAAATACCACAAGCCGCATGACATCCTTTCGTTTATCATAAGCGAACCCCCACTTCCCTTGGGAGGTGGGTAGTTGACACTGTTTTCCTCCTCCGCTTTGGCTTATTTATCTTGCAAACGCAAACCTTATTATCCTAAGTATAGTCTGTTTTCGTAATTATATCAAATGAATTCAGAATCCTGTCAAAACAAAATAATATAACGCAAAAAGAGGTGCCGCTTTTTGCGAGCACCTCAAACTTTATCTCATAAAAAAGATTCTGTTTTTTGATTTATTGGCTTAATTTCAGCTCTCTTTTTTCTAATAAAAAGAACCGATAAAATCAGAACTACCGGAAAGACGCAGGCGGCCAACATGCCGGCTTTCAAGTTATCATTTGCATTCTGAGTCACAACCCCAATCACACCAGGCCCGATGGATCCACCCAAATCACCTGCCATCGCAAGTAATGCAAACATGGCAGTTCCTCCAAGCGGAATTTTACCGGAAGTAATACTAATTGTTCCCGGCCACATAATTCCGACTGAAAAGCCACATACGATACAACCTGCAAGATTTAAAATCGGAAATGGACCTAATGCTGCAAGCAAATAGCAAACAAGACAAAGCACTCCTGAACCAATCATAAATTTTATCAAATCTAATTTTTCACCGTATTTTCCATAAAATGAACGACTAATTCCCATCATGACTGCAAACAGACACGGTCCTACAATATCTCCGAGACTCTTTGGAATATTAAGTGCGGACTCTGCATAAGCAGATGCCCACTGTGCCATAGAAATTTCACTTGCTCCGGCACAAACCATAAGAATAATTGCGATCCAAAAAATAGGGATTTGGAGCAATTGGCTGATACTCATACCTTCTCCTTCTTCCGTCAAAGATTCAATCGGACAAGAAAGAAAATTAAAGATATTATACAATGGAATCACTGCCCAAATACATGCAAGAATTTTCCAATTTTCAATTCCGAAAATTGCAAAGAATAAAGTAGAGAGCAAGATTACTCCAACTGAACCCCAACAATAAAATGAGTGCAAAAGACTCATAACACTCTCTTTATTATCAAACGGACATGCTTCTACAATTGGACTACCAAGTACTTCAATAAGCCCACTTCCAATTGCATAAATCATAACACTGACTAAAATTCCAACATAAGGAGAAGGCAGCAGCTCCGGTAAAACAGCCAGCCCAATCAAACCTGCTCCGGACAATACTTCAGATGTAACAACACTTCTGCGATATCCAATTTTATCTACATACTTTGCACAAAACAAATCCACAAGCAACTGTGTAAAAAAGAACACGGTTGAAATAAAAGCAATCTTACCAAGTGAAATCTGATAAGTCCTGTGAAACGTCAAAAACAACAGCGGCACAAAGTTTGCAGTGATTGCCTGAGTGATAAATCCTAAGTAGCAGGCAATTAATGTTTTTCTATACTTGCTTTTCATTAAAAAATTTCCTTTCTGCTTATTTTTTTATTCTACGTTCTTTTTCACAAAAACGTCTACTGTACAATAACACAATCTCACTCTTTTTTCACTGGAATATATCAGATATTTATTGTATAATATCGTAAATTTAAAAATTATGGAGAAGAAATACGGAGAAAAAACATGGATTATAACACCTACTACAATAAAATTTTGACAGATGAAAATATGATGGAAACAATTCAGCATGGTCGTAGCGATTATCCATTTCACTTTTATTATGACAATCTGTCTTTATTTGATTTTAATTGTATCGAATGGCACTGGCATAACGAATTCGAATTTGTGTTTGTTGAAAAAGGAAATGCTATATTTTGGGCAGGAGAAAAACAGTTTTCCATAACTGAAGGGCAAGGATTCTGGGTTAATTCCGGAATTCTTCATCGCTTTTATTCTGAAAAAGGAGCCGTCATTCCAAATTTTCTCCTGCTTCCAACATTTATTGCAGCTTCAAACAGCCGAATTTATCAAAAGTACATTGAACCCATTAAAAAATCAGCATTAGATTGTTTCTTTTTTTCACCGGAAATACCCTGGCAAAAAGAAGCTTTACATGTTATGAAAAAAATAATATCACTCCAAATAGAAGAATGCGAAATGGAACTACTCACCTCTTGTCTTGTACAGGAACTTTGGCATCTGATTTATTCCCATGTAAAAGAAGATTTATCAAAAGAAAAACAAATAAATATTGTTTCATCACAAGGTCGACTGCAACTTATGATGCAATACATTCACCGAAATTTTGACCAAAAACTTTCTTTAGAAGAGATTGCCGAACAGGCCATGGTAAGCAAAAGCACGGCGTTAAACTTGTTTCACAGATATCTTCATGATACACCGGTGCATTATTTGCTAAAATATCGATTGCAGGAAGCAGCAATCCTTTTGACTACAACAAAGAAAAAAGTAATTGTTATCGCTGAAAACGTTGGATTTGAAACGGTTGATTATTTTTGTAAGCAATTTAAAAAATATTATGGAGTGACACCTACTGAATATCGAATTCAAAAAGCAGCTACTCTATAATTCAGTAGCTACACGAACTTTAGAATATAAATTTTTTTGTTTCAAAACCGAATAAAAAGCATAGTCTCCGAGTAGAAAGCTATCGGCTGCTTCCTGAAAATAATACAGAAAGCAGCCGATTATTTTTTATCTGTACGAAGAAGGTGTTTTACCGGTCTTCTTTTTGAAACAAGAACTAAAGTAATATTGATTTGAATAGCCTACTTTCGCACTTATCTCTTTTAATGGAAGATTGGTGTTTTTTAATAAACTACACGCTGCTTCAATCCGAATATCTGTAATTACATCCGAAATATTTTGCTGACGCTGCTTTTTAAATAGCGCACTAAGGTGCGCCGGACTGATATGTACATTTTCCGCAATTTCGTTCAAACATAATGTGTTATCCTGATAATGCTGCTGTATATACTCCAACGTTGCAGCACAAACATGCTCTTGATGGCTTTTCGTTGAAAGGTTCATTTCATCAGAAATTGTCTGACACAAGCGAAACAGCCATTGGAAAATTTCTGTACTTGTCGAGAACGCATCAAGCTGTTGGTACGTCTTAATAATATCTTTTTCCATATCATTGATGTTAAGCCCCATGTCACAAAGAAATTTCAGTAAATGCCCCAAAAGCTGATAGACACGCAAAAAGATAAATTGTTTGTTTTTATAGCTTTGCGTCAATTCTTCTGAAAATGAGAGAATCCATTTTTTTACTCCATCCAAATCATTTTTACACAACAGCTGTATCAGTTCTTCATTTCCGGAAACCTCATATAGCTCTACAGCATAATCTTTGTCTACTGTATCACTGATTGTAAAGATATCTTTCTGTGGAAAGAAAAAACGATATTCCAGTGATTTTAATGCATTTGAATACGAAGACGACAACGACCACAAATATTTAACAATGCTGCCAATTCCAATATTTACTTCAAAAAGATGATGCTTATACATCTGTATTAACTCTGTCAACAATCCATATGACGTACTGTAGAAGTACTTTGAATTTGAATAATTATGCCCAAGCAGCAACACGATTTCATCAAAGGTTGACAAAGTATGCACCAAAGCAAAGTTTTTATTAAAAAGTTCCCCTATCGTATCCGACATACTCATTAACTTTATATGATACTCTTCAATTCCGTTTTTTTCTTTGATTTCTGCTGCGTTTTGTATTCGAATGACAATCGCCTGATAGTAATGATATTCCAGGTTTAATTGAAGATAATTTGCATAATCTGAAAGTGTATATCGCGCTTCATCACTTGAAGATTGTATTAATTTATGAAAAAAATTGTCAACCATGATTGGACGACTCTTTTTTAAGATTGCAAGATTCTTCTGCTCTTTATCGAGCATATCAAGCGCATTACGAATGATTTCTTCCAGATAAGCATAATCAAGTGGCTTCTCTATATAATCAAATGCTCCCAGCCGTATCGCTTGTTTGGCATATTCAAATTTATCAAATGCACTGATCAGGATAATTTTTATAGAGGAATTCAGTTTCAGTGCATTTTCGGCAAGCGATAAACCATCTAACTGTGGCATTTCAATGTCCGAAATAATCAAATCCACCAAATTATTCTGCAAATAATTAAGTGCCTGCTGCCCATCATACGCTTTACAAACAACTTCTGCATTTAAATCAGACCAGTCAATATTATGACAAATCCCATCAACCGAGATATGATTGTCATCTATAATCATAATTTTGTACATTACTAATCCTCCAGTAACTGCGGAATTCTGATATGAATCGTTGTTCCTGAATCTTTATTGCTCTCTACTTTAAGTGTACCATGACCTTGCAAGGAAGAACAGATTCGCGAATTGATATTGCTGATACCAAAATGCTTCTCATAATGAATCTGTTTGGATTCAATGCTTTCCTGAATTTCATTTAATTTTTCAGGAGACATCCCCATTCCATCATCCGAAATTATAATTTCAATCATATCATCATCATAGGTGATAGAAATATGGATATGCATATGGATTCCATTGCCTTTTAAACCATGCTGAATCGAATTTTCCAAAATCGGCTGTAACGTAAATTTACAAATAAGAAAGTTTTCGATTCCTTCTTCCAGCTCTATATCCCAATCAAACAAATTATCTTTACATAATGCCTCCATCTCCATGTACAAACATGCGATTTCCAGTTCTTTTTTAATCGGAATCAAATCATTTGAGGTGCGCAACAGCCCTCTGTAAAACCGTGATAAATCAGCAAGCATTTTATCTGCTTTGCTAATTTCCCCCAATGACAATAAATTCTGCACAGATGCCAAAATATTATATAAAAAATGAGGATTAATTTGTGACTGCAGCAACTGATAGTTCAATTTTTCTTCTTGTATTTTTAAATTTAGATTACTTTCAAAGCTCGCATTTAACTCTGTAATCATGTTAGCACAAGTAACCGTCAGCGTATCAATTTCATCTAAATGAGAAGAAGTTGCCGGAACCAACTCATTAATCTGTGTTGCATCTATGACGTTGTCCATCTTAAGCTCAGACATAGAATGTGACAAACGATTTACTTTATTTGTCATTTGATCCGCTACCCAGATAATTGCAAACATCGTCAACGGAACCACAATTATAAAACACACGAAAATCATTTTTACAAGAAGCGATGCACTTTGACGAATATAGTAATCCGGTGTCTCAGTAATCAAAAACAGCTGGTTGTGTACCGGTGCTGAAATGATTTCACATTCATTATATGAAATATGAGACGTCTTTCTATTTTGGGTAAGCGCATTCCGTTTTTCATTAGTCAAAGACGTACCGATTTGTGTCTGATCCGTACTTGCTAAGATGGTTCCCTCCGCATCTATTATGTAAGAAACAGAAGGATTCTCTTTTGAAAATTCGTCCAAATAGTAGCTTAATTCATCGCTCGTTATATGAAGTGCAAAACAATATTGTTGCGAATTAATTTGGGCAGACCGATAGCATGAAAGTACGCCTACGGGATTTTTGTTTTTACTTACCATATATGGAAACTTCACTCGTTTCTGAAACAGCCACTTCGGTTTAATTCCCTGATTGGCAAAATCACTTAACTGTACTCTATAATCTTCCATTTCCGATAAAGAACAAAACGTGATTCCTTCATTTGACACAAAACTGTCCTCCGGCAGAAAAACATTTACATGATAAATATTAAATGAATCCGCCATCGAAGTAATATTGTTTCGCACCGAGGAAAGGATATCAAGATATTTTGACATCGGCTGTTCCGGGGTTGTGCATAACACACATAAATTAAAATGAATCGAATCTGCTAAGCTCTCTATCTGAGTCATTCGATTTTCAAGCAGATTTTGATTTTTTTCACACGCTATTTTGGTTTCTTTTAGCATGTTGTCTTTTGCTATATTGTAAGAAATTTTGTAAGAAATCGTTCCCAATACAAAAAGGGGAAAAATCGCACAGAGAATAAAGCAAATGAGTAGCTTTAAGCGAAAATGTTCTTTGATGGTATTGATTAATCTTTTAGCAAACTGCATATATGTATCACTCCTTCCAGCCTAATTCTAATCAAAAAAACTAAAAAATACAATCATTTACATCAAAAACGAAAAATAATATAAATCATGCATAAAAAAATATATTTATTTTTGACCTGTATTTTTTTATGATTAAGTCAACAAAAATCAGTGACAGAAGAATTTCGAAAGTACATATTAAACATTGGAGGTAAAAGAAAATGAAGAAAAAAATCGTTAGTGTATTACTCACAGCAACCATGCTCGTTGGCCTTTGTAGCGGCTGCGGAAAATCAGGAGGAAGCTCAGAAGCCAAGCAAAATGAAAATTCCAACAAAATCACTTTAATGACACAGGACACCACTTATGGAAAAGCATTTGATGAATATATCCAGAAAGCCGAAGAAGCAACCGGTCTGGAAATCGAAACAATTGCGTGTCCAACCAACACAGACGACCGTCAGGCCAAAATCACAACCATCCTTTCCTCAGGCGATGACAGCATCGACGTGATTACAATCAATGATGAAATGATGAGTGCATTTAAAAACACCGGATACTTAGAGCCACTTCAGGATACGGTCATGACACCGGAAGTTATGAAGAACTTCCCGGAGAAATATATGAAAGAAATGACAATGGTTGGCGATAATGCTTATTCTGTTCCTTGCTTTATGGATATTCTTGCTTTCTGGGTAGATGAAGAAAAGATGGCAAACGCAGGTCTTACTGAGATTAAAACAAAAGAAGACTTCGAAAAATATGTAGAAGCAAACTCAGCAGACGGCAAATACGGATATGGCGATGCATGGGAAAAAACTTATGTATTTAACTCAATCGGAACGTTTGTAAACTTATTTGGTGGAGATTACTATGATTGGACTAATCCGAAAACGCAGGAAGCGGTAAAATTCATGTACGACATGATGAAGAATAATGAAACTCCGATTTCTCAGCTTGCCGATCAGTATGACCCAATGATGCAGAAATTCTTTGATGGCGACTACGCTTCGATTTTCATGTACGTAGGTGCAATCCAGACTTTTGTTAATTCCGGAAAATATGGTGCGGATAAACAGCACATTGCACCTATGCCAACATTTGAGAACAAAACCGCTTATATGTCTACATGGGGATATGTCCTGAACAGTGCTTCCAAAAATAAAGCAGCCGCAGAGAAGTTCCTTAAATACGCAGCTAGTGAACAGGGCGAGCTGGATTACACCGAAATGACTTCCAGACTGCCGGCAAGAACCGATGTATTGGAAAGCGATGAGTTAGCTGCAATGGATCTGCCAGGTTTGGATGAAATCAGAGAATACGTAGCAGATACTGAACTGCTTGCGCGTCCTATGGCTCCTCAGGCAATGGAATTCATCAGTGATATGGGTTCTTTATTCCAGCAGTATGTATCTGATGAATTAACACTCGATGAATTTTGTAAAAAGGCACAGCAATCTGTTGATACTTATGTCGTAAAATAAAGTCGTTCATATCGTATCTCAGAGATTTCACAGGAGGTAAATAGCAATGAAAAAGAAGACAAAGGGACTATGGATCGCATGGCTTCTGGTGCTTCCGGTAGTGATTGTACGAGCATCTACAACACTTTATCCAATCATTATGACCTTTATCAACAGCACTTATGACATGAGCTTGTTAAAAGGAACTGACTTTCAGTTTATCGGATTAGGAAACTATATTAAAATCTTTAGCGATCAAAAATTGTTATCTTCTATTCGATTTACTGTAATATTTACGGTAGTATCCATGTTCTTCCATCTGATACTCGGCGTAATTCTTGCATTAATGTTAAATATGAAGATTAAAGGTAAAAAATTCTTACGTACTATTGTACTGATTCCATGGGCAATGCCAATGGTAGTAGCCGGACTTGCTGCAAGATGGGCATTCAACGACGCATACGGATTAATCAATGATCTAATCCGCAAATTTGTTCCGGACTTTCACTTTGACTGGCTTGTGCATGCAAATTCTGCACAGGGCGCAGTTATCGCAGTTGACTTATGGAAAGATTTACCATTCTTCGCAATTTTAGTACTTGCTGCACTGCAGTTTTTATCAGCCGACATTTATGAAGCAGCAAAAATTGATGGAGCTGGACCAATCCGTTCCTTCTTTTCCATCACATTGCCAAACATTATGAAAACAATATTAAGTCTTTCTATCTTCTTTACTATGTGGCGATTGACAAGTTTTGACTTAGTATATGCGATGACCTCAGGAGGTCCTGGAGATTCAACCTCACTGTTAGCATATCGAATTATGCAGGAAGCCTTTACAAACTTAAATCTTGGATATGCATCTGCAATCGCGGTTTGCTTGTTTATCGTTATGACTATTTTAAGCTTTATCCAGCTTAAGGCGATAAAGAAATTTGATTAAATATAGAAGGAGATGTGGAAAATGAAACCAAAAAACAAAAGAATTCTGGCATCTGTATTCAAATGGATTTTAATCTTGATCGTTGCCTTTATTATTTTACTTCCATTACTTTGGATTTTTACATCATCTATTTCGCCGGCAGATGAATTGTTTAGTTCCCCAATTCACTATATACCGAAGCACCCGACACTGGATAACTATATCCGGATCTTTACACAAATGAATCTGGGCGAAAAGATTTTAAATACTGCAATTATTACCGTGTGCTCATTAATCTTATCCACTGTAATCTGTTTGATGTCCGCTTATGCATTTACTCGTTATTCCGGAAAAGGACTTACTCTTGTATATGCTGCAATCGTGGCTTCTGCTTTGATTCCGGGAATCGTAACCGCAAGACCATTATACGATTTAATGAAACAGTTCGGATTAATTGATACCTTCCCAGGACTGGTTATCATGTACACAAGTGCGTTAATTCCATTTACCATGTTAATTTTAGGCAACTTTTTAAGTGAAATTCCAGTTTCAATGGATGAAGCTGCAGAGATTGATGGCGCGAATATGTTCCAGAAACTGTTCTATATCACGCTGCCTTTAATGAAACCGGCAATTGCAACCATCTTAATCATTAACTTTATCAACTGCCTTAACGATTTGTTTACACCATTGTTTTTTGCACAGAAAATAGAAGTACTCAGTGTTGCAATTACCACAATCCCAAGAGAAACCTCATATAGTATGCCATGGGATTTGATTAGTACCGTTGGATGTGTTATCCTGTTACCAATCGTTATCTTCGTATTAATCTTTGAAAAACAGATTATGGAAGGTGTCATGGCAGGCGGTGTAAAACAGTAAACGGAGGAATTGATAATGTCAGATATTTTTAGATTAAAAAATGGAAGATCCAGAGCGATAAATGCAGAAAATCCAACTGGTGAAAAAGGAAAGGGCGGGATGGCAGCAAGCCATCTTGGTCCTTCCAGAAAAGGAAGTCCATGTTTAAAAGATATTATGCCAAATGAAACGGTCGTATTAGCTGAAATGGATGGACCGGGTATTATCCAGCATATCTGGATTACGGTTGATAATAAAACATCAGATGCCGATTGTTATGTACTTCGCGATTTAGTACTTCGCATGTACTGGGATGATGAAGAAACTCCATCTGTCGAAAGTCCTTTAGGTGACTTCTTCTGCTGCGGTTTTGCAAGAGAATGTCTTGTAACTTCTATGCCAATCTCTGTCGTTCCAAATAGAGGCTTTAACAGCTATTTTGAAATGCCATTCCGCAAAAAAGCAAAAATCACTTTAGAAAATCAGCATGATAATCCAATTCCTGCTTTCTTCTATCAGGTGGATTACTGTTTATACGATGAGTTACCGGAAGATACCGCTTATTTCCATGCACAGTGGAGACGTCAAAGAATTACCGAACTTGCAAAGGATTATGTGATTCTGGACAATGTGAAAGGAAAAGGACATTATGTTGGTACCTATCTTGCTTTGACAACACTTGAGAGATATTGGTGGGGCGAAGGCGAAGTTAAATTTTATATTGATGGAGATGACGAATATCCAACTATCTGTGGTACCGGAACCGAGGACTATTTTGGTGGCTCCTGGAGCTTTGCACATCAGGTAAACGGAAAGACGGTAGAACAAACTTATAATTCTCCATTTTTGGGATACCCTTATTATTCCGCACATGATGAACTCGTGCATAACCCTTATCATAATGATGACTGCCCACCGATGCGAGGCTTTTATCGCTGGCATTTGATAGATCCGATTTGCTTTGAAGAAGATTTAAAAGTTACGATTCAGCAGATTGGAGTATGTTATAAAGGCCTGTTTGAACGACAGGATGATGTTGCAAGTGTTGCTTATTGGTACCAGAGTGAACCACATCAGGCGTTTGCACCGTTGATGGATAAGAAAGGCAGATGGCCTAGATAAGAAACTTTTTAAAATAAAATAGAACCTGCTCAAGCAAATATGTGCCTGAGCAGGTTCTATTTATTTGTTTTATTTTCTTACTTTTAACTGTCTTTCTGCACAATTGTGTCTGCTTATTCTAAATCTCAACTCATTTTAAATTTCTACTTAATTTTAAATCTTTGCTCAATTTTTACCCTACCACCTTATAGCAGCGGTACTATCACATTCACCCAGAACCAACTCACCGGCATCACAAGCACCATAGCCGGAATCATATCTGCAACTGGAAAATCGTGAATTTTTGCAATTCGAAAACCAGTAGCAAGAAGCAAAAAACCGCCGCATGCCTTAAAGTCTGCAATCATATCCGGCGTAGTCAGTGGGAAAATAAATTTCGCTGCTACAAAGATTACCAAAAAAATCACGCACTGCGGAATTGCAACCACAGCAATCACCATGCCTAAAGTTCCTCCAAAAATCATCGCAGTGAAAAAATCCAGAATTGACTTAGAAATCAAAATTGTATGATCACCGCTCATTCCAGAGTCCAATGCTCCATAGATTCCTGTTCCACTGGCACAAAACAACACAATGATTGTTACAAGCATCGACATATATTCTTCCCTGGACATTGATTTATTTTTATTTGGAAAAAGTTTTCCCACCGGTTTCTCCATGCAAGCTGCCCCATTGTTAATAATTTCTCCCAAATTGACAGCCAAACCAAAAGCAGTCCCAATAATCACTGCAAAAATGACGGCAGGCATATTTTTCATAAGCCCAATGGAACTGACACCCATTCCCATTGAACAAATACCAAAAATCTTGGTAAGCTCCGAGTTAAGCTTCGTAGGCAATTTATGCCCGAATAATGCCCCAATCACACCGCCGACAGCAATTGACAAGGCATTAATTATCACTCCTATTGGCATATTTTGTTCCTCTTCTTCCTAAAATTCAAAAATAAATACAGTGTAAAACATTCCGTCACACTGCAAAATTGACAATTCGAATTCCAGTTTATCACAAAATCATTTTCAATGTAAGCTTTTTCTTTTTCTGAAGCTTATGGCAGAATTATAGTCCGGAAATCGACAAGACTCTGACCATTACTCCTTCAACCTTCTTTCCTGCAATTCATCTACAGCTTCTTCAATTCTCTCGTCATTTGTATCTGTAAAAGACAAAACAATGGAAATATCATCAGCACTGTTATCCTCTGAAAATTGTTTCGGGTTGTATGCCCATAATTCAAGTCTTACCTGTTTATCCGGGTCTATCAATTCATTAGTCAGCAAGGTTTTATCATAATCTTTCTCACTAATTGCATAGGTAACAACTCGACTTGGATTTAGCATTGTTTTTTCAGAAAGTGCCGTTTCCCCTGCAAAGACCATATTTTCTGTAACTTGCGTCTTATCTATATATCCTGTTTTTCGAACAGGAGTCGTCAAATATACTTTCGCTTTTTCAAATAATTCATCTCGCTTATATTTTGACTCAATAAACTTATTGACACCGTCTTTTGCTACAAGAAATAAATCCGTCGCTTCCAACTGCTTTACTGCTCTGGTCAAGGTCATTGCTGTAAATGGAAGCACTCTTCCGGCTTCTGAAATATACAATCGCTTTTTCTTACTGTACAGATAAAACAAGAACAACTGTTGCGTGGAATAAACAAATTTTTCAATTCGCTTTACGGGTTCATTCTCATCCATGAGCATTGTTCCAATAAAAGGAAGAAAGACCTGCTTATCAGTAATAAACGGTATATTATTTTCTA